>OHAT01000088.1_pt1 | contig 94073 bp, 79 predicted proteins | sample 1577141 | NCBI WGS metagenome assembly OHAT01 (sample SAMEA3541578, study PRJEB24748) | human gut metagenome | biome: human gut; feature: human-associated habitat; material: faeces | place: China | collected 2012 | reverse complement strand
GCCGCTCTCCAAAAACGACAGCCGGCTCAGCGGCCTGACAGATGTCGACAGTTACCGCCACGGGGGAGCTGTCAAATATACCGTCGGCTCATTCGCCACGCCGGCCGAAGCTCAGAAATGCCTTGAAAAGCTTAAGCAACGCTTCCCCGATGCCTTCGTCATAAAAACCAAAAACGGCAAACGGATAAATTGAACAGACAAACAATCAAATCAGCATAATGAAGAAATTATTCTCGAAAGAAGCCATTATCGGCCTGACAGTGCTAATATCGCTGCTCATCGTTTTCTTTGGCATTGACTATCTTAAAGGAGTCAATATCTTCCATCCTGAGAACTACTATTATGTCTCCTACACCAATGTCGACGGCCTCGCCGAGAGCGCTCCGGTAACTGTCAACGGCTTTAAGGTCGGCATCGTGCGCGAGATCCAATATGAATACGACAATCCCGGCCACGTCAGAGTCGAGCTCAGCCTCGACAAGTCGCTCAAGGTGCCCCGCGGCTCAAAAGCCGTTCTGGTGACCTCGATGCTCGGCACCTCGACAATCGACCTTCAGCTCGCCCAGGGCGGCTCATACCACGACATCGGCGAGCGGCTCGACGGAGTGAACTCCACAGGGCTGATGGACAATCTCAGCGGCGACGTGATGCCTGCCGTAGCTACCCTTTTGCCTCATATTGATTCGCTTGTGGTCGCCGTTACCGATCTTGCCGCCGATCCCGCATTGGCATCGTCAATCCGACGGCTCGATGTCATAATGGCAAATCTCGAGAAGAGCACTCTTGTCCTCAATGCAGCTCTCGCGCCCACGCCGGGAATCGTCAGCAATGCATCGGTGACAATGACTGATGTCCGCCAGATCGCCGCCAACCTCAATTCAATTTCAAGCGACCTCACGGAAGTAGCCGCCAAGCTGAAAACAATGCCTCTCGATTCTACAATGAACAACATCAACCGCATGAGCGAGAATCTGCTGGCGCTGTCGAACCAGCTCAACGACCCGAGCTCGTCGTTAGGACTGCTGATGCGCGATCCTGGGCTTTATAACAACATCAACAACACCGCAGCGCATCTCGACTCGATTCTCATCGACCTCAAGCGCCGTCCGAAGCACTACATACCCCCGATAAAGATTTTCTAATAAAAAGGAATACCGGCTTCAAACCCTCAGGCGCGCCTCGATCTCATCGACGGCGCGCCGAAGTTTTTTGTCGACAGTCAGATGCTCCTTGAATGTGTTGCAGGCGTGAAGCACAGTGGCATGGGTACGCGAAAAGCGAGCGCCTATCGATGCATAGGGCATCTTCGTGAGTTTCTTCGCGAGATACATGATTGTATTACGGGCCTCGACGAGGCTTCGCTGTCGCGACGAAGAGAAAACCTGATCGGGGTCGACATCGAAATAATCGGAGACCGTATCGGCGATGAAATCGAAGTTCAGCTGCTTCCTGCTCATCTTCACCGCATTGGATAGCACGTTGCGCGCCAGATCGATCGAGATGTCACGGTTGAGCACCATCGAATGGGCCAGCAAAGAGGCCACCACCCCTTCGAGTTCACGGATACTGTCGGTCACATTGTCGGCGATAAAGTCGAGAATCTCAACGGGGAGGTCGAGACCGTCCTGACGGGCTTTCAGCCTGAGTACTTCCTTGCGAAGGGCGAGGTCAGGCTTGGCGAGCTCAACCGTTATGCCCCACTTGAAGCGCGAGATCAGACGCTCTTCAAGACCTTCGAGCTTCGTCGGCGGAGTGTCACACGAGAGAATCAGCTGACGCTGATTCAGATGAAGCTGATTGAAGATATGGAAAAAGCAGTTCTGGGTGGCAGGTTTCTTGCCGGCAAGATCCTGGACATCGTCAATGATGAGCACGTCGACGCTCTGGTAGAAATTGAAGAAGTCGTTGGTCTTGCCCGACGCTACGGCAGTTGTATACTCACTTTCAAAACGGCGCGCCGGGACGTATCTAACCCTCGCCTTCGGATTCTCTTCGAGTATTCTCAGGCCTATAGCCTGAATGAGATGTGTCTTTCCGACACCGGTGCTTCCGAAAAGGAACATCGGGTTGAAGGTCTGCCTATGGGGGTTGCGGGCCACCGACTCAGCCAGCGAAAGAGGCAGTTTGTTGGAATCGCTGCCACAGTAGTTCTCGAAGGTATAGTTGCGGTTAAGCAGCGATTCGAAGCCGGGATCGATTTCTGTCGCTACGGCGACTTCGGGTGCCGCAACTGCAGGAGAGCTGTTCGGCATCTCGAGCTTTACGTTGGTTGAGCTGTCGTCGCCGAGCTTGAAGTTATAGATGAGTTTGACCTTCTGCCCGAAATATGTGACAATAGCCTGAGAAAGCACCGAAAGGAAGCGCATTTCGATCTGTTCGGCGAAATACTGTGACGGCGCGTTTATGTTCAGCACACCGTCCTCAAAGCTTCGGAAGCTCAGAGGTTTGAACCATGTGCTGAACTGTTCAGGCGTTATCCTCTCTTGAATAAGGTCAAGACAAGACCGCCACTTTTTCGAGTGGTCAGGCATTATATGAACTGAATTTCGGGATAGGAATTCATTGCAAAATAAGCCAAAATTTTTTAATAAAACAATAGCCGTCAGATTTGGAAAATTCGAGAAAATCGCAATGAACTGACAAGGCGTCCATTACCGGCATGGAGTCAGGCCCCGGCATCAGGTTCGGCCGCGTTAAGGCGGCGGCTCTTCAATGACCGATACAGTGAAAGAACGGCAAGAGGGAGCGCTACTCCGACAACGGAATAAAGCACCCAGAAGAAATCGGTGTGGCTATAGTGGATGACCATGTGGCAGCCGATCTGACCCGGGTCAAGTCCATACCACCATACCTTCAGCAGGCTGACCGCCTTGAACGATATGATATGGAATATGAAGACATACAGAGTATTGTCGCCGATAAACACCAACAGGTCGCGCATCTTCGACTGCCGGCCGTCAATAGCTCCTGCTATCCAGTGGAGGAACAGGAAACCGATTGTGCCGGTAACCGGCAGCGACCATAGATCGCGCCATCGGGCGGCGTTGTTCATCCCGGAAAGATGAAGCCATGCCGCACCGCAGAGCAGTGTGAAATATGCCAGAGCAAGCGCCCAATGTTCGCGGATGATATGCTCATATCGGCGGAACAGCACTCCGACGCCGAAGAAGAACAGCCCCCAGGTCTCGCGAAGGCCTCCGTTGGGTATTGTGGCAATCTTGAAGTCGAAAGCGAGACGGAACGCCACAAAACCGACCGCCGACAGGCAGATGAACGTCACTGCCCTACCCTCGGTCAGCCTCCCTATAAGAAGCCGATAGATAACCAGAAAAGCAATCGAGGCAACAAGCAATCCGCGGAAAAACCAGAAAGCACCGGCGAGGAACTCATCGTAGCCCGACATCGACGTCACTATCAACGCCAGACGACGCATCGCCGTAGAGAATGAATACGGGTGAGTGACGCCTCCCGTCCAGTTACCGTAATCCTCATTGAGAAGCCCTATCTCGAAAAACAGGTTATGGAGCACAAGAAAGACGATGCTCCACTTCAGGAACGGCAGATAAAGGCCGCGGAAACGCTTCGAGATGAACGACCAGGGGTCAGCTACATATTTTCGGGAGAAGAAATAGCCGGCACAGATGAAAAATACCGGCATATGGAACGTGTAGATGAAATTCGTTATCAGCTCGGGCGCCTCGGCGTGCCCGACAACCATAAGAATGATTGCCAGACCCTTGATTATCGAAATGACAGAATTACGTTGAGCCATACGTCAAAGTCCCGGGCGCTCACGGCGCGCCGCATCTATTCTCAACAGAATGAACAGAAGGAAAGTAAAGCCCCAGAGCGATGAACCGCCATAGCTGAAAAACGGCAACGGGATTCCGATGACAGGGCATAGACCTATGACCATACCTACGTTAATGGCAAGATGGAACATAAGGAATGAAGCCACACAATAGGCATAAACACGTCCGAACACCGTCGGCTGTCGCTCGGCGAGCGACAGAATCCTGAGAATCAGAGCGAGGAAAAGGAGCACTACGGCCGTAGCTCCGACAAATCCCTGTTCTTCGCCGATAGTGCAGAAGATAAAGTCGGTATGCTGTTCCGGGACATATTTCAGTTTAGTCTGTGTTCCGTTCAGGAAACCTTTGCCCCAGAAGCCTCCCGAGCCGATGGCAATCTTAGACTGGTTGACATTATAACCTACACCGCGCGGATCGTTCTCAATTCCGAGAGCGACCTTGATTCGCATCTGCTGATGGGGTTGCAGAATGCTGTTGAAGGTGAAGTTCACCGAGAAAAGGAACACAACCGCAACGATGGTCGACGACAGTGTCAGCATAAGACGCTTGGCGGGAGCGCGCAGCATCGTGAATCCGATATAGCCACATGCCACAGCAATAGACCCGATAAAGAATAAATATCCCGGCACAGAAATTCCGCAGAGAGCGAGTATCGACACGACAACAGTCGTCGCAATAAATCCGAAGAGAATATTGCGGGCCTCGATAGGACGCCGGCAATAAACCGCTACCATCAGAACCATCAGAATCATTATCAGGCCGAGAACGACAGCCTCACCCGACGGAATGCCCATGAAAAGCGGCTCCGAGAATTTAACCGCCACAACAAAGAACACTACAGCACAGGCGGCAGCCAGAAGGACAAGACCGCTCATCCCCTCACGATACAGCACAAAGAAAAGTGACAGATAAGCCAGTGCCGATCCGGTCTCATGCTGGGCAAGAATCAGGAGGATCGGCACAAAAATTATTGTCAGCGCCTTGTAGTAACTCTGCGACCCGCGCAAAACGAAATTATAGCCGCTGAAAAGCTTGGCAAGCGCCAGCGCCGTAGCGCATTTGGCAAACTCTGCGGGCTGAAGGCTCATCGGCCCGAGAACGAGCCACGAGCGCGAGCCTTTGATGTCGGGAGCTATGAATATCGTCACTGCCAACAGCAGCAACATGGCGAAAAAAATCGGATAGGCATAGGTCTCGTAGATACGCGCGTCGATAAGAAGCAATATAAGGCCCGCCACAAGCGACAATCCTATCCAACGGATCTGTTTTCCGGAGAATTCTGCGAACGACAGAATCGAGGCGCTGTCGAAGTCGTAGCTCGCGGCATAGATGCTCAGCGCGCCCGCAATGACGAGAACAAGATATATACCGACCGTCCACCAGTCGACATACCTGAGAACAGATGGATTAGTGTTTCTTTGTGCCACTGTGGATTGTTGAAGTGTGTAACATTCTTTCCTCGATATATTTGCGGTTCTCGGCAATCTCGCCCTTGAGATATTTCTCAATTACGAGCGAGCCGATAGGCACACCGAATGCAGCGCCGTATCCGGCATTCTCGACATAGACACACACGGCGATCTTCGGATTGTTATAAGGAGCGAACCCTATAAAGGCCGAATGGTCGGCGCCGTGAGGATTCTGAGCAGTACCGGTCTTGCCGGCGACTTCAATATCTGGAAGATTTGTGCCTTTGCAGGTACCACCGAGAACTGCCATTCTCATGCCCTCGGCAATCGGGACATAGTATGACGGATTAATCGTCGGATGTTTTTTCTCAATATATTCTCTTGGAAGGGTCGAATCCTGAATCTCCTTGACGACGTGAGGGGTTATGAACCAGCCGCGGTTTGCAATAGTGGCGCAGAGGTTGGCGATCTGAAGCGGAGTGGCAAGAATCTCGCCCTGCCCGATCGAGACGGAGATAATTGTCTTCGCGCTCCAATGTCCTTCGCCATAATGCTTATTATATGTCTTGGAGTTTGGAATAAAACCATGCTTCTCACCGGGAAGGTCAACGCCGAGATTATAGCCGTAGCCCATTGAAACGAGGTGGTTTTTCCAGACCTCGAAAGCATTAGCGACCGAGCCGTATTTGCTGCGCCGGTCAATCATGGCCTTGAAGCCCCAGCAGAAATATGCGTTACACGAAGTCTGCAACGCCGGCTTAAGAGCTATAGGCGAGGCATGAGGATGACAGCCTACTCTCAGACCGCCCGAAACAAAACCTCGTGCGCACGGGAATGCCGTCCCGAGTGTTACGATTCCTTCATTCAATAGGATAAGACCCTGTGTGGGTTTGAAGGTCGAACCCGGAGGGTAACCGGCCATGATTGCCCTGTCGAAAAGAGGCTTGTCGGAATCGAGAACCAGTGAACGGTAATTTTTGCCGCGATCTCGCCCGACAAGGAGTGTAGGATCGTAGGTCGGAGCTGAGACGAGAGCCAGAATCTCACCGGTTTCAGGCTCAATCGCTACAATAGCACCTTTCTTACCAGCCATAAGGGATTCGGCATATTGCTGAAGCTCAATGTCGATGCTAAGCTTAAGGTTTCTACCCGATACAGCGGCCACGTCATGCGCTCCCCCTTCATAACGGCCCTGAATTTTTCCGAGAGCGTCGCGGATATAGATTTCCAATCCTTTCCGGCCGCGGAGGGCAACCTCATAGCTCTTCTCGATGCCGAGGTCACCGGTATAGTCTCCGGCCATATAGTAGGAATCTTTCTCAATATCAGCTTCCGAAACCTCGCGGATATTGCCGAGCACGTTGGCTCCGGCGAGGTAGTTATACTGGCGCAGAATTCTCTTCTGAATGAAAAAACCGGGAAAACGATAGATTTTCTCCTGAAGTCGGCCATAATCTTCGGGCGTGAGATGGCTCAGAAGTTTCTGTGGAGAATACGACGAGTAGCCCGGATTAAGGCGCCTGTCGCGCATGTCGGCGAAACATTTGCGGAGTTTCTCGGGAGTCAGCGACAGAATCCGGCAAAGATCGAGAGTGTCGAACGGCTCGACATCGCGCGGTATCACCATGACATCGTAGGCAGGCTGGTTATAAACGACAAGCCTGTCGTTGCGGTCGTAGATTATTCCGCGCGACGGATAGATCGCCCTGTGGAGGAAAGCGTTGGAGTCGGCGTAATCCTTATATTTTGTATCCATGACCTGAAGGCTGAAAAGCCTTATCAGGTAAATGGCCGCAATAACAATGATGAACCCGCCGACTACATATTTGCGTTTTTCGAGATTATAGTCTTTTCTCATTTGTGCGGGTAGTTAGGCTGTCGACCGCCAACATCAGCAGCAGCGAAAGGGCTGTGCTCGCAACGATGCGCGCTATGGTGAGCCAGACATTGAAGAAAGTCAGAGCCTCGATAGCGAAAATCAGCGTGCAATATATCAGCGTCATCGTCGACAGATATTTGAGATAGGTGTAACGCCCCATCGTCCGCATCGAAGGAACCGAATCGGGCATACTGTCGACCCGAGGCATATAGAGATGGAAAATCCCGTTTCTCGACATAGCGGCCACTGTGCAACACAAGGCATTCATGCCATAGCTGTTGGAAAAAACGTCAATCGTCAGGCCCAGAAGGAATGAGATTGTCAACAGACTGTTGATACCTATTGTCATCGGGAGCTTGAAGATTACGTAGATGAACAGAATAGGCACAGCCACATTGAAAAGGCATACATTGTCGAGCACCACGGCCTGGATAAGCACCAGAACCATGGCGATGATTGTAAATTTGATTGCAGTCTTGTTCATTGCGGCAACTACTGGGCTTTCGACACAGATGAAGGGGTCTCAATATCTTCCTCGACGGCACGGATGTCTTCGGTGAGAGCATCACGGATCACACGCACGTATGACAACGTCGAGAAGTCTGTAAACAGTCTGATTCTCAGAGAATAGAAATTATCATCAGCCCCCCTGACTCCTGACTCGACCACGCCGACAGGGACGCCCTCGGGAAATGAGGTCGAGAAACCGCTGGTCACTATAGTATCGCCTTTGTGGAATTTAGCGTGGCGCGGAAGTTCCTCAAGCAGCGCATGGGCAGCGTCTCTGCCGTCCCACGTGAGCGAACCGACATGCTGACTGCCTTTTACCTTACATGACAGTCGTAGATGAGGATTAAGCAACGATATGATGCGTGCGGTATGCTTGCCGGTTATATTGACAATTCCTACAACGCCGTTACGGTCTACGACTCCCATTTCGGGCTTCACACCGTCGAGTTCACCTTTCTGAATCGTGATATAGTTGAACGGCCGGGTAGTTGAACTGTTTATCGCACGGGCGACAATAAACGAATAACGCCGCAGAACGGTGTCGACCGTCATTGTGTCGGAATAGAGACGGTCGCGAAGGGCGAGATTGCGCTGCTGAAGATCAAGAACCTGCATCTCAAGCTCGGCGTTACGGCGCTGGAGATCGTCGTTGATATCACGCAGCGAGAAATATGACGACACACTCGCGCCGGCTGAATATACACTCGAAGCGAGCCGTCCGGCCGAGGTCAGATAAACATGGTGCTGATAGGGATTTGTCGTAAAAAGCATGACGCAGCTGATGACTGCATAAAGTAAGAAAAGCAGCCACGAGCTGTATTTTAAGAAAAAGTTCAGCAGGTCACGCATAAATAACGGGATATGCAGGGGCCCGACCCAATCAGGTCCGGCCGCCTGCATGATATGTTAAGGCAGGTTGTTCAGCGGCTTCAACGGATGAGGAAGGAGAAGCGCTCGATATTCTTCAGTGCGACACCGGTTCCGCGTGCGACAGCAAGCAAGGGATCCTCGGCCGTATGAAACTGGATTCCGATCTTGTCGGTCAGACGCTTGTCGAGGCCTCTGAGCAGAGCGCCGCCGCCGGCGAGATAGATACCGTTCTTGACGATATCGGCATAAAGCTCCGGGGGAGTCTGTTCGAGAGCCTGAAGCACAGCGGCCTCGATCTTTGAGATCGATTTCTCGATAGCATGGCTGATTTCCTGATAGCTCACGGGGACTTCCATAGGAAGAGCCGTCATCTTGTTGGGGCCGTGGACAATATAATCCTCGGGCGGATTATCGAGTTCAGTAAGGGCTGAGCCGACGTGCATCTTGATCTGCTCGGCTGTGCGTTCACCGACGCGCACGTTGTGGACGCGCCCCATGTGTTCCTGAATATCGGCCGTAAGGTCATCACCGGCAAGCTGTATCGACTTGTTCGACACGATACCGCCAAGAGAGATAACGGCGATCTCGGTTGTTCCGCCGCCTATGTCGACAATCATGTTGCCTTCAGGGGCGAGAACGTCGAGGCCGATGCCGAGAGCTGCGGCCATAGGCTCGAATATCATATATGTGTCGCGGCCGCCGGCGTGTTCACTTGAATCGCGCACCGCACGGATGTCAACGCCTGTCGAACCGCTCGGGATTCCGACAACCATCTTCAGCGAAGGCTGGAACCAGTTGCTTTTTGTCGAAGCCTTCTTGACAAGGCCGCGAATCATCATCTCGGCAGCCGTAAAATCGGCGATAACACCTTTGCTGAGCGGCCGCACGGTCTTGATTCCATCGTGCTCCTTACCCTGCATTTCCTGAGCTTCGAGTCCGACGGCAACGAGACGGTCAGTCTTCTTGTCGATCGCAACAATCGAAGGCTCGTCGATAACAATTTTATCGTCGTGTATGATGATCGTATTGGCAGTGCCAAGGTCGATAGCTATCTCTTTAGTCAGAGAGAAAAATGAGAAAAAACCCATAGTTATTATGTTTATTTGTTAGGAGAGGTCCAAAACAGGGACTTCGGTCTGATCAGTGTTTGAAGTGGCGATAGCCGGTTTTCACCATGGCAATGCCGCCGTGGTTATCACACCATTCAACGCTCTCGCCGTCACGGATAGAACCGCCCGGCTGAATAATGGCACGAACGCCGGCCGCAGCGGCAATCTCAACGCAGTCGGCAAACGGGAAAAATGCGTCGCTGGCCATTGCGGCGCCCTCGAGACTGAGTTCGAAGGCGTTCGCCTTTTCGATAGCATGGCGCAGGGCATCGACTCGCGAGGTCTGCCCCACTCCGCTTCCGAGCAGCATCCTGTTCTTAGCCAACACGATAGCGTTGCTCTTGGAATGCTTGACGATTTTGTTAGCAAACAGCATATCGTCGATCTGCGCCTCGGTGGGAGCAAGCTTTGTCATCGGCTCGAGCTCAGCAGTCTTCTCGGCATGGAGGTCACGCTCCTGAACGAGGGCACCGTTGAGACACGTGCGAACCTGAATCTTCGACAGATCATTGCTCTTCTGCACAAGGATAATACGATTCTTCTTTTTCTCAAGAAGTTCGAGAGCGGCAGGCGTATATCCCGGTGCTATGATGACTTCGAAGAATATCTTGTCGATTTCAGCAGCAGCTTCGGAATCAATTTCGCGGTTGCAGATAAGCACACCTCCGAAAGCGCTCACCGGATCGCCGGCAAGGGCGTCGCGCCAGGCTTCAGCCACGGTTGCGCGCGTTGCCAGACCGCAGGCGTTGTTATGCTTGAGAACGGCGAAAGTAGGCTCCTCGCCGGCGAACTCCGACATCAGGCTGACAGCCGCGTCAATGTCGAGCAGATTGTTATAGCTTATTTCCTTGCCATGGAGTTTGTCAAAATAGTCGTCGAGGCGTCCGGCAAAGAAACCTTTCTGATGGGGATTTTCGCCATAACGCATGGGGATCATGCCGTCGACAGCGAAGCGAAGAGCCGTCGGGCCGTCTGAATTTGTCGAATCGAACCAGTTGAATATAGCCGAGTCATAGCCCGACGAAACGGCGAAAGCATCGCGGGCGAAAGCACGGCGCTGCTCGAGAGTCGTCTCGGCCCCCTGCGATTCGAGGATCGCGCGCAATGGCTCATACTGGGCTTTGCTGGCTACGATGACTACATCATTGAAATTCTTTGCGGCAGCACGGATCAGCGAAATACCGCCTATGTCGATTTTCTCGATAATGTCCTGCTGACTTGCTCCGGATGCAACGGTATCTACAAACGGATAAAGGTCAACTACGACAAGGTCAATGTCGGGAATAGAGAACTGCCCCATCTGCTTGACGTCGTCGGCAAGCTCGCGGCGGCCGAGAATTCCTCCGAAAACCTTGGGATGAAGAGTCTTGACCCTGCCTCCGAGAATCGACGGATAACCCGTGAGATCTTCAACGGCATCGCAACTATAGCCGAGGCCTTCGATAAAAGAGCGTGTTCCGCCCGTAGAGATAAATTTCACGCCCGCGGCATTGAGAAGCGCAAGAATACGGTCAAGGCCCTCTTTGTGGAAGACAGAGACAAGGGCCGATTTGATGGGTTTGGGTGCAGACATCTGATTGAGTTGCTATATTGCTTATTTATTTTGAGAGTGCAAAATTACGAAAAAAATCGCTATCGCACATAGCCTCACTCTCCTTTTAGAAAAAAATCTCTCCAAGATACAGCAAACAGGCTTCCACACGCAGCTTTTTTACTATATTTGCCCACGGTATGTCAATAAACAAAGCTATACTGATGGGCAACGTAGGCCGCGACCCTGAAATCAGATATGTCGAAGGGCGCACTGTAGCGTCATTCACACTCGCCACCAACGAACCCGGCTATACAACTCCCGAGGGAACAACTGTAGCCGAACGGACTGAGTGGCACAACATCGTTGTGTGGGATCATGCCGCCGAAATAGCCGAGCGCTACGTGCGCCGGGGTACCCGGCTGTTTGTTGAGGGAAAGATCCGCACACGAACCTGGCAGGACCGCAACACAATCAAGCGAACTGTCACCGAGATCGTAGCCGAAAACTTCGAAATTCTATCACGCCAATAATCTTTTAACCACATTTCTATAAGCCAATGAAAGAAGTGAACGAAAAAGCCTTAGGGAACGACCCGGTATACGCCGATGCCGATCCCGTGGCCCTTCCCGACAACGCGTTTCGCGAACTCGGCAAGGACGAACCTTACAGGCCGGTCATGCACCCGGCTCGCGATTACCGCGAAGTAACGCCCTACTCTGTCATCACCGGTCTGATTCTGGCCGTAGTGTTCAGCGCAGCCGCGGCATATCTCGGCCTTAAGGTCGGTCAGGTATTCGAGGCAGCCATCCCTATCGCTATTATAGCCGTCGGACTGAGCGGTGCCCTGAAAAAGAAAGACCCTCTGGGCCAGAATGTCATCATCCAGTCGATCGGCGCCTGCTCGGGCGTTATCGTAGCCGGTGCGATCTTCACTCTGCCGGCCCTCTATATCCTTCAGGGCACCTATCCCGATATTACGGTGAACTTTCTCGAGATTTTCCTCAGCTCACTGCTTGGAGGCATACTCGGAATTCTGTTCTTCATACCCTTCCGCAAGTATTTCGTGAAGGACATGCACGGCAAATATCCGTTCCCCGAGGCTACGGCTACCACCCAGGTGCTCGTCAGCAGTCAGGCCAAAGGATCGGGCAATCAGGCCAAGACCCTCGTTATAGCCTCGCTGATCGGAGGTATCTACGACTATCTCGGCGCCACGTTCGGCTGGTGGGCTGAAACGATCACATCGACGGCCTATCGCTGGGGCACAGCACTGGCCGAGAAGACCAAAGTTGTCGTGAGCTGCAACACCAGCGCAGCCCTTCTCGGACTTGGCTATATCGTCGGTCTCAAATATGCGTTCGTTATATTCGCCGGCTCGATCTTCGTATGGTGGATAATAATTCCGCTAATGGGAACCTACGGCAACGAAGCACTCGCAGCCATGTCGCCTCAGGAAATTTTCAGCAGCTCAGCCCGCATGATCGGAATCGGCGGCATTGCAATGGCCGGAATCATAGGCATCGTGAAATCATGGCCTATAATCCAGCAGGCCGTCGGCCTCGCCGGCCGCGAACTTAAAGGCAACAGCCGCGCGACAAAGACCATACGCTGGCAGACCGACATCTCGATGAAGCACGTCGTGTTCTTCATCTGCCTTGCTCTGATCGCAGTGCTCGTGTTCTTCTGGTTCGGTGTCATCAATACCTTCTGGCAGGCACTTGTGGCATGGGCAGTAGTTGTTGTGATCGCATTCCTGTTCACGACAGTGGCTGCAAACGCAATCGCCATCGTGGGCAGCAATCCCGTCAGCGGCATGACAATGATGACTCTCATCGTAGCTTCGGCTGTATTTGTAGGCATCGGTCTCAGCGGCACGTCGGGCATAGTCGCCTCGATGGTTATCGGCGGCGTTGTCTGCACCGCTCTCTCTATGGCCGGCGGCTTCGTCACCGACCTGAAGATCGGCTACTGGCTCGGCACAACTCCCCGCAAACAGGAAAGCTGGAAATTCCTCGGCACACTCGTTTCAGCCGCAACTGTCGGAGGTGTCATACTACTTCTCAATCAGGTTTACGGTTTCACCGGCGAGAATGCGCTCGTGGCACCTCAGGCCAACGCCATGGCAAAGGTAATCGAACCGCTCATGATGGGAGGCGAAACGCCCTGGATTCTTTATATGGTAGGCGCTATTTTAGCTCTTATTCTCAACTGGCTCGGAGTTCCGGCTCTTGCTTTCTGCCTGGGTATGTTCATTCCGCTACAGCTTAATGTTCCGATGCTCGTCGGCGGCGCTATCTCATGGTTCGTCGGCTCTCGCAGCAAAGACAGCCGCGTCAACGACGCCCGCCGCGACCGCGGTACCCTGATTTCTTCGGGCCTCATAGCCGGCGGCGCGCTGTTCGGCGTGTTCTCGGCTCTCACCCGCTTCCTCGGCTTCGAATATGCCAATCCTCTCTCAGGCCTGACCACTCAGATCGCAGGCGTTGTCGTCTACGCCCTTCTCATCTGCTACCTCGCCTGGGACAGCTGCCGCGCTCGCCGCGCCGATGACCTGCTCTAAACATCGCGAAATACTGGCGCTCTCCGTGCCGGCTGTGATTGCGACGATCACAACCCCGCTTCTGGGGCTGATCGACACGACATTCACAGGCCACATGGGGGGCGCCGTGTATCTTGCCGGTGTTGCACTTGGCAGCAATCTCTTCAATCTGATATTCTGGCTGTTCGGTTTTCTAAGGATGGGGACGAGCGGCTTGACTGCCCAGGCGTCGGGAGCAGGATCGCCCTGCGACGAGATGCTGGTTCTGACAAGATCGGCCCTCCTGGGCTTAGCGGCCGGAATCATAATCATTGCGCTTCAGGAACCGCTGACAGCCCTTTACAACTATGTCGTTGATTCTGACACTAACAGCCGCATCGAAGCCACACATTACATACATATAGTTATCTGGGGCGCACCTGCGGTTTTGCTCACCACTGTGCTGACGGGCTGGTTTATCGGACTCGGAGCCGCCCGGGAGGCGATGTGGATGTCGATAATCATAGATGTCGTCAACATCGCAGCGAGCAGCATGTTTGTTCTCGGAATGCATCTGAAGACCGAGGGTGTAGCAGCCGGGACACTCATAGCCCAGTGGTCAGGCGTAATTGCCGGAATGGCGCTTGCTCGCCCATATATCAAATCACGCCTTTCGCAAATCAAGTGGCGAACTATTATTGACACCGAAGCGCTCGGACGGTTTTTCAGAGTCAACAGAGATATTTTTCTGCGCACACTCTGCCTCATATTTGTAACGCTATGGTTCACACGCGCCGGCGCTGGCCAGGGGAATATGATTTTAGCCGCAAACGCAATACTGATGCAGCTCTTTATTCTATTCAGCTATTTCATGGACGGTCTGGCATATTCGGCCGAAACACTCGCAGGCCGGGCAACCGGCGCCGGAAACGGCAATGAGATGCGACTCACCATCCGCGCCCTGATGCAATGGGGAAGCGGTCTGGCTCTTTTCTTCTCTCTCTTATATTTTATCGGTGGAGATTCAATAATAGGACTTCTTACCGACGAAGCAGGCGTCGCAGCGACAGCGCGACGCTATATGCCCTGGGCTGTGACAGTGCCGCTGGTTTCTTTTGTGGCCTTCACCTGGGACGGGATATGCATCGGTGCAACCGCCACCAGACAGATGCTGCTTTCCATGGCTATGGCTACAGCTGTATTTTTCGCGGCATGGCTTCTCGCCGGCCCGAGGCTCGGCAACGACGGCCTGTGGCTCGCCTTCATTCTCTATCTGACAACGCGCTCAATCGTTCTGATTATCCTTCGCCACAAGATCGGCCCGAGATAAGAGAACTATTTGAGCTTAGCAAGAACACGGGGATCGCCGACAAGCCAAAGCACATCGCGGGCTTCGAAGCGGGTGCTTCCGTCGGGCTGCATGAATTCGTCGCCACGCTGAATGTTGACAAGCAACGCTTTATAACGGCTGCGCAGATCGGCCGTCTGCGATGTCTTTCCTACGAGCGGAGATGTCGGGCTGAGCTGGATATTGGTCAGCTTGATATTGTCGACCGTAATATTGCCGGGATTTGATTCGGATTTTTTCTCTATTACGGGAAGCACAGCCTGAATCTGCTCGTCGGTACCTATAATTCCAAGCGAGTCGCCCGGAAAGATGCGCTCACGTCCTCCGGGAGCGAGTATGACATTACCTCCGCGGGCAATCGATGAGATATTGACGCCGTAGACCTGACGCAGCTTGCTGTCGATAAGACGTTCTCCGACAAAAGGACAATCATAGCCGACGGTCATAAAAGCGAGGTGCATATTGCTGACGAGATTGTTATTACGCCCGGTGCGACGCAGATCGCGTTCGTTAAGGTTATCGAGAAAACGGGTTTCAAGACCGCGCAACTTCTTTCGGAGACTGCGCCCGAAAAGAAGCATCATGACCACGAACACAGCGACACCGAACACAAACCCGGCCATCAGACGATAAACTGACGAAAGAAGATAAATAACAAATCCGATAGCAATCACGAAGCGGATTATGGTCATGAAATGCAGCGGGAGGTCGAAGTGGGCGTTGGCCTCGACAAGACGGTGTCTCTCGACTGACTTCGACGCAGGAAGCGACAGAGCAAGCAAGAAGGGCAACATAACGGCTATGCCTAATACTACCGTTGCGAAATGACCGAGACTCTCGCCTAAAACGCCGACCAACCATGGCTGGACAATATTAAGTGTGACAAGGCTTAGGGCGATCAGAACGACCGTATACACGACAACACGCCACAGATAGCGCTTGATAAGCGACATCCAGAGAACTTTCGTCTCGCTCTCGGTCGACGCCCGGTTGGTGTAACGGTCAATGAGAAAATGGAACTTAGTCGGCAGGTGTCGCTCGACAAAATTATAGAATGGGTCGGCGAGACGGATGAAGTAAGGAGTCAGGAATGTCGTGAGAACGCTGACCGCAACAATTATCGGATAGATCGAAGGCGAAAGAACGCCGAGCGACTGACCGAGCGTTGCTATGATGAAGGCAAACTCACCGATCTGAGTCAGCGAGAAGCCGCTCTCAATCGCCACCCGCAGATTCTGGCCTGTCAGTAACATTCCGAGACTGCCGAACAGAATCATGCCGACAATGACAACCGCTGAAAGCAGGAGTATCGGCCACCAGTATTCAACAATGACACCGGGATTCACCATCATTCCCACTGAAATAAAGAAAACAGCGCCGAAAAGGTCTTTGACCGGCATCGTAACCCGTTCGATTTCTTCGGCAAAGCTCGTGCCGGCGAGGATAGAGCCCATGACAAAAGCTCCCAAGGCAAGCGAAAAGCCACAGTAGACCGAGAACACGGCCATTCCGAGGCAAAGCCCCATCGACACGATAAGAAGAGTCTCATTGTTGAGAAACCGACGGCTGCGGTTAAGAAGAGTCGGAAGCATGAACACACCGACGAGAAACCACATGACAAGGAAGAAAACAAGCTTGCTGATGCTGAAAAGCATCTCGCTACCCTCTACGGTGTTATTGATTGCAATCGACGACAAAATCACCATCATGACGACCGCGAACAGATCTTCAACAATCAGGACGGCAAGCACCAGCGAAGCGAACTTCTTCTGTCGCAGCCCGAGATCATCGAACGCTTTCAGAATTATAGTGGTCGACGACATCGACAGCATTCCGCCTAAGAAAAGGCTGTTGATATTGGTAAACCCGAGAAATCGGCCGATAACATATCCTGTCGCCAGCATACCACTGACTATAATCAAGGCGGTGATAGCCGCGCTCCCCCCGGCATTCATCAGTTTCTTGAAGCTGAACTCGAGCCCTAACGAGAACAAAAGCACTATAATTCCTATCTGTGCCCAGAATTCAATGTTTGACTCCGTCGTGACGCTCGGAAGATAGGTGAAATGGGGACTTGCGAGGAAACCGGCGACAATATATCCGAGCACCACCGGCTGCTTTATCAGCTTGAAAATAATGGTTGTTATAGCCGCCAGACAGAGAATAAACGCAAGATCGGTTATGAGGCCCTCGATATGGGCCTCCCCTCCGACATTCAGCAGCAGAAGAGATTGTATCATAGAGTTTATGACGGCGAATTAACGAGAGATATAGAAGTGGTCGGATAAACTTTTGACATCTCATCCATTAGCCTGACAACATCGGTGTTCTCACGCACCAACAAAACAAGATTCAGTCGGGTCATATTGTCAGAATAGTTGAAATCGACAAAATAATTATTCAGCTGAGCATGAAACTTTCCAAGCAGAGTAATATATGGATCAAGATCCGTCACAATGCCGCCTATCTTGACCGTTATGGTGCGCGATTGCGACCCGACGTTGACCCTGTGTTCAATCTGTTCAAGAAGAACGAGAATAAAAAGCACAAGCAATGTCGCCACAAGGGCAACCAGATACATACCTACCCCGACTGCGAGTCCGATGGTTGCGACCATCCAGATTTCGGCGGCCGTGGTCAGTCCTCTGACCGAACCTTTCATCTGGATAATGGCACCGGCTCCCAGAAAACCGATTCCCGATATTACCTGTGCAGCTATGCGTCCTGGGTCGCCGTTCTTAAGGCCGAGATACTCCTGAGGCACGTAGATTGACAACACCATAGCCAGCGTAGCGCCCATCGATATTAGGGCGAACGTCCGCATTCCGGCCATCTGACCGCGCCGCTTGCGCTCAATGCCGACAGCAGCGCCGAGTATAAGACTGTAGAATAGCCTCGCAACCGCAACGCCCGGAGTCAGCTCAACCGCCGTAAGCTGCTGCCATAGAGCTGAAAACATCTCCAATTATTTCTTCAGGGTGAAATGGCGCGACGTCAGACGATAGCCATCGGTGAAGAGCTCTACCGTATAGTCGCCCGGAGTCAGAGTCGTGTTCACATCCCAATAGATATGTATACCCGAAATCTCGTCGCCCGAATATTCAATGCTCTTACGGGCAGTCGTCGGCACTGAGCCTCCTTCGAAATGCATCGCTCCGCCTCCGCCGCCAAGCAGCTGTCCCTCGGGATTGACTATGCGAAGATAAATAGTCTTTGCTCCGGGAGGCGTCGAATTGTTCTGAGGCACAGTGAATGAAACCATCAGCTGCTTGGCTTTGGTCACATTCTTTTCAGTTTTTCCATTACCCTTCAATGGAGTCAGACTGACTCCGGTAACATTAAGCTTCTCGGCCAGAGTCATGCGCTTGCTAAGATCCTGATTGCGGGTTGTTGCCTCGGCAACCTGAGACGTCAGGGTAATATTCTGGGATTTAATCTCTTCGTTCTCAGCTCTAAGACCAGCATTCTCGCGGGCCAGAGAATCAATCTGCGCCACGTAATGGCGAAGCAGACCGCGCAAAGTGCTGATCTCACGCTGGAGTTCGGCAATCCGCTCCTTGCTCTTGACTTTCTCGCTGCGTAACTCAGCCGTCAGTTCCGCCACTTTCTGCTTGGCAGCTGCATACTTGGCATACTCTTCGGTATTAGTAAGCCGCTGGGCCTGAGTTTCATACTGTTCAAACTCGGCATTAACAGCCTCGAACTCATTGGAAAGCTGAAGCTGCTCGTTCGCAAGCTGAAGTTCCTCATTTGCAGCCTGAGCCTCAGCAACCTGCTGATTCAGCTTTTCAGTACGATAGATCGAAACGCCGAAAACGGCAAGGAGAACAACCGCGAGCACTACGGCTGTCCACAATAAAGGCGATTTAGTGTTTAATGACATATCTTGATTGTCGGTTAAAATGACAATTCGGCTTACTTAAGAAAAAGCCGACGGTGTTATTTCTGCAAAAGTAGCAATTTTTTCGTTGATTCCACTAAATTTGCAGCCGAAAACCATGCTAGAGATGAGCACCATCCATTTTTTCAACCCAGAAAGCGAAGCAGAACTCTCCGACGGAAATCCCGGCTACACCCCGTCGCGCGCAGCACGCATCATAGCCGACGCCGGCGCGCTGTTACCGTTATGGTGGGCAAATCCCGGCGATATCGTAATCTCTCCCCCCGGTGCTCGCCGTCTGAAAGCCGAACTCTCGCGACGCCTCGGGCTATGCAATACGGAGAATGCCCCGACTAAAATAGACCGCGCAGCGCCATGGGGATGGAGTCCGCGTGCCGCCCGTTTTTTCGAAAAGCATGGTGTCAGCTGCGATCTTATTCCCGACATAGACCTCATCGCTGGAATGAGCCGACGCTCGACAGCCATAGAAATTCGCCAATTACTCGGCGTAGAATCCGGTGAAGAACATATCGATATCGAGGAACTGATACAATATATATCCGACTCCAACGGTCAAGTAATTGTCAAGGCTCCCCTATCCTGCTCCGGTCGAGGCATAATCGATTGCCGGATAACACCGCCATCTGTCGTCATCAACAGAGCCCGGGCTATACTTCGGCATCAAGGCTCTGTAATAACAGAGCGAGCCCTCGACAAACAGCTTGATTTCGCAGCCCTGTTCGAAGCCGTTAACCGCGACATTGAGTTTGTCGGATGGTCACTCTTCAGCACCGGCACGGGGGGAAACTACCAAGGAAATATCGTCGCGCCACAAGATGAGTTCGCCAAGCAGCTCAGTAAAGCCGAATCATGGATAGAACCTTTAAGACAAGCCCTTAAGAAAACAATCGCGCCATATTATAACGGTCCGCTGGGAGTAGACATGATGTTCTACGGCAAAGACCTCAAAGTCATGCCATGTATCGAAGTCAACCTGCGACGCACCATGGGTTTTGTGGCACGAGATCTTGCCGAACGCCACGGCCTGCGCGGTCATCTCGTCTTCGACCCTCATCCCGACGGCCCCGGCCTCACCCTCTCCGCCTCCGAAACCGCCCGCTTCACCCTCCTGTAACCACCAGCACAAACATAGATTCTAATTAATCCCCCACTTCAACATTTAAAGGCAATCAGTTACTTCGCCGATATTCAAACATGCTATCCCTCTGACAAACAGAGATGTCGACTAAACTGACACAAAAAAGAGCAAAAAACATCCCGAAAAATTTGCACATCCGTCCGAAAAGCACTACCTTTGCAACGCAATTCCGAAAGCCCAGGTGGCGGAATGGTAGACGCGCTCGTTTCAGGTGCGAGTGTTGAGAGACGTGCAGGTTCGAGTCCTGTTCTGGGCACCCTATTCTTAATTAAGTCGCTGAAAATCAGCGACTTAATTTTTTTAATGCAATTTTTTGTCAACCATTTGTCAACCGAGCTCAAAATTAGCCTCCATTTTACCCTGCTAAATCGAGATGAATTGGGTCGCATGAACCGATTTTGAATTATTTAATAATTTTTAATAAAGCGGAGTTGACAACCCTTTGGCAACCGTCGGTATCTATGAAAGCAAACGAGCCATTCGGTGTCCCGGATGGCTCGAATTTTATGTATATAAGTATTCTATTTTGACGCATTTGCCTTCTTTTTCTTCGTAGGCTTGAATAGCTTATAATTGATGCCGTAGAATTTGAGTTTCTTGTCCAGTGTAGGTGCGGTTATCCCCATCGCCTCCATGACACGAACTTTCCTGCCATTGAATTTTGTGAGAAGATGTATTAACTGTCCTCTCTCATCCTCGGGCAAATCTTTTCCATTGTTTGTCCTTGTAATCTTGAGATCTGTTCCACGGATTATGCCATCCTCGCAGCAGATGACGGCGTTTTCGATGCAACTTTTAAGTTCTCGGTAATTGCCGGGCCAGTCATGTGAAGATATTTTGATGATGGCACACTGCTCCATTGACGGAATATTTGCTATGCCTTTAGACACACAATAATCCTCAATCATCTGATTGGTATTTGGGATGATGTCTGCCTGACAGTTCCTGAGTGGCGGCAGATGAACCACGTTATGACTCAATAATTCATAGAGCCGACGGTCAAACCGGTCATTATTTATTTCGGACAGGTCGAGGCAAGAGGCTATGAAATGTGCGGTGAATGGAATCCACACATCACTGCCGACACATCGAAATTCTCCCCTTTCAAGGACATCAACCAAAACATCCTGAATATTTAGAGGAAGCGATGGCAAGTCTTTGAGATAAATCAGACCCTTATCATTCGCTTTCTGTAGTAACCCCTTTTTATTCTGTTTGATTTCTGGACGGAAATTGCGAACCACACCAAGGAGGATTTCCATACCATTCTCTACATCCAAATCAGCACATGAAATTTCCTCCAGCCTAAAATCACTGTTTGTAGCGATGCAGTGAACATGTTCGGAAAGATAACTTTTGCCAGTCCCTGATTCTCCGGTTATGAGAACCGGCTTGTCATGATTGACAAGGTTGGTCAAATCCCGGACCGCCTTGTTGTATTCCTCTGAGACATGTTTATAGCGTTGAGGGCGTCTTGCAAAGATTTCATATTGTTTGAGTATCTTATCAAGCTCGTTGATACTGCCTCGTTCTATCTCATAAATTTCTTGAGAGCCTAACCGACAAGCCCGGAATCCGGTCCCTGCATCCTGATTACTATAAATTGCGACACATAAGAGTTCGGGTACTTGAACAACCCACGATTTTATCAGATCAAGTCCATTCTTGTCATTGTCATCAATGTTGATAAGAGATGCGTCATATCTCTCATCACGGATTGAGGATTTTGCATCGAAAAAATTCTTAATCCAGCAGACATCATAGCCCTCCCGATGGAGGGCATGATATATAGAGCTTCCTGCTCTTTCATCTGGCTCATAAAGAAGAATCTTCATATTCTGATTGCAGTTATTATAATCGGACAAGAAGGTATAAGCCTTCCAAAAATTATAGTTTCTATGTTGTAAAACATATTTCTATAATAAAAAGTTGACGGAATGGCACTCACTTAATAGTCAAAAACATAAAGACTTCGAGGTAAAACATAAAGCCCCTTTATGTTTTGGCTTTATGTTTTAACAATCTAGAACACAAGTTAAAAGGCGTATTGCGCTGATTTACACCTCATTCAAAAATTATTTATCTTTTCACGAACCATAATAATGCCCATTAGTTATGCTTTTCGATAAAATTATTGTTTAATAACTAACAACCGACGCCTATGACAAATAGCGATGAAATCGTCAAAGCAGAATTTGTCCGGTTCATCCAAAGTGGTGAACTGGACAAGCTCAAGGAAGCTTTTGAGAACTTTGCCTCGCACCTCATCAGCTTCATCCACAAACCAATTCATTGGGTTGAAAAGCATCACTGCCTTGTGAGGCTCAATGCCATTTTCAGCGTCCACACTGCAAAGACGGAGTGCCGCGTGACTCATGCATATCTCTCACTTGCCCTATCTCTCATCAGAACGATGAAAGAGTTACTTATGGCGGCTCAAAAGCGATGTGCGGATGCTCTCAGTTCTTTCCGTTCAGCATTTACACTTTCCGATGGAGAGCCATTGGAGTGGACTGACGGAGTTTGTTGCATATACGAACTTATCCAAGGACTTGTAACAAAAGGCTCTTTCAACAATGGCAGAGCCAAGCACGAAGACGTAATCAACTTCTTCAATGCCTCTCTCAACATGAGTCTAACAACTGACGGCAGTTATGAGAATGGTCGTCAGATGAAAAGAAGAAAAGGACGCAAGGGCATGGCAAAGTATGATGAGCGAAGAAACATTGAAAGTCGCTCATATTGGATTGACGATATGCGTGCCTGTCTTAATGACAAATGGATTCGTCAGGACGCGGCCGGGGACGGTCGCGGCGTGAAATAACCCGAAACACACAAACAGCGACAGCCGACATCTTCCCCAGATGCCGGCTGTCGCCTTACTTAATCCCGCGTCGTTCAAGCAATGCCTGAACGTCTCCAAGCCTATAATGAATTTTTCGTCCGACCTTTACAGGAACAAGTACCCCTGACTTGTCCCAGTTGTAAAGAGTTGTGTGACAAACTCCGAATTTCTCCATGACTTTAGCTTTTGTCAGTAGTTTTTCAACTGCGTTATCGGCGGCTACCGGACAAACTTCATCGAGTATCCGCTCAACCAATCGGTCGCCAAGCTGAACGAGGTCAGAATATTTTATTGTGATATTGAAATCGGTGACGCCGCTTTCAATAAGAGTATTGATGTCAATCATGCGATTCCTTTTCCTGTCTTTTGTTAAGTGAGCCAGTCCCAGACAGGTTTAGGGACTGACTCACATTATTATAATTTGGGTCCGGCGGCTCGATAGCCCCCGGGCTGAGTAAATCCGCAACCTCCTATGACGATACGGTCGCTCAATGGTTCTCGGTGTCGATAGCCAACTTCGACTGGCTCTGCAACCATCGACTCCTTTGAGCCATTGGATTGTGCTGGAGTTTCCACTTGCTTAGGCTGGTCATCCCGCTTGACTTCCTCGCCGTCCTGTTCCTCTTTCTTAGGAGCAAGCGCGGCAGTGATTTTGCGGTCAAGGGCGGCGAGGGCGGATTTGAGTTGTTTCAGTTCATCTTCTTTGCCCCATGACTTTGAGATGATGGCTTCGAGCTGGGGAACATCGGCCCTGAGTTTGGCGGTGCGTTCCTCATACTGGGCGATGATGCCCGGAATCTTCTCCAGAGCGTTGACAAAGTTCATGCAGGCGGCATGGGTGTCGCTCATGGCGATGAAGCCATTGTTGAACTTGTATTTGTAGTTGCCTTCGACAACAAAACGGTTCTGAACAGCCTCCTTACCGTCAACAAGTGTGCGCTCCGAGATGATGCTGATGGGGAAGCCATAGACTTCGCCGATGCGCTTGTACTGACCGTGTGTATCAGTACGCTGTGCCAGCCCTTGCAGATGGATACCCATGTTCTTCTCATCGGAGAGGTTGCAAGTGTCGATGGTGAGATTGTTGAGCGGATTGCCGTCCTTGTCTCGCCTGACAACTGCTTCGTATCGGGCGACATCAGCTTTCATCCTCCCGATTGCCGCCTCGTTGTTGGCAATATCGTGGGTGATGGTCTGGTGCCGGAACTTGGAATCTGAGATGCCCTTATTGTGAGCTTTGCGCTCACTCTCCAGAGAGGCAATGCGCTTTTCAAGTTTAGCCTTTTCCAGCAGATCGGTGTTGCCAGATAAGATAGCCATGTACTCAGAGAAGTTCATGCCGTTTTTCTCATCCATTGCGCCCTCATCAATGGTTCGCGCGCCGAGTGCGCCGGATTTGAGCTGGTCGATGAACGTAGCCTTGCAGTGAAGAAGGTTGAACTTGTAGGAGTCCAGTGACTTTTCAACGGCATAGATGATTACATCCACCTTGTTGTCAGCGTACAACTTGGCAATCTCGTTGCCGGCTCGTATAGCCCGACCGTCCCTCTGAGTGAGGTCAGAGGGTCGCCACGGCGTATCAAGATGATGCACCGCAACACACCGTTTTTGAGCATTTACTCCGGTCCCCAACATTGAGGTTGAGCCGAACAGTACCCGGACATCGCCATCGTTCATTGCCTGAATGACAGCCTTTCTCGACCTTTCGGTTTTACACTCTTGTATAAACCGGATTTCATGCGCCGGAATACCGTAATCCTCTATCAGCTTACGTTTGATTTCGGAATAGATATTCCACTCGCCGGGCTTGAAGGTTGACAGGTCGCTGAATACAAACTGCGTGCCTTTCTGAGCATCATTTTTGCGATAATACTCCGCTATCATCCGTGCGCAGTGACTCGCCTTATTGTTCGGGTCATCGCCGTATGCAGGGTCAATCATACGCATATCAAGAGCCATCTTTCGGGCATAGTCCGTGGCGATAAGCATCTTTGCCTTTTCCTCTGTCTGGCTCAACGGGGCTCTGCCGAGTATTGTGGCATCGCCACTCTCGGCAAACTTCATCAATTTCTCGATGAAAGCCTCTTGCGCCGGTGTCGGCGGGATATTGTGGAGTATCTCCCGCTTTTCAGGACGGTCAACACCAACATCCTCAGCGGTTCTATAATCCGTAATTTCATTATAGAACGCCGCCAGTTCCGGCACCTTGATAAAATACCTGAATCTTTCCTTCGCCACAATATTATTTGTGACATTGAACTCGAAATCGGTAGTCTTCTTGGCGAAGATTGCAGCCCACGCATCGAAGCATCGGATGTCCTGCCTTTCAAGCTCATTGGGGCGCAGGTACTTGAACAACAGATACAACTCCGTCAGACTGTTGGAAATGGTCGTGCCACTGAGAAAAGTAGCGCCCAAATCCTTACCCGTCCTCTCTTGGATGGTGCGTATGGCATAGAGGAGATTCAACGCTCGTTGAGAGCCTTCCGAATTTCCTAATCCCGCCACTCGGTCATGTCGGGTGCTGAACATAAGGTTCTTGAACTGATGCGATTCATCGACGAAGATATGGTCTATGCCCATCTGCTTGAAGTCAACGACAGCATCCTTGTTCTGGTCCATCTGGTATTGGATGGTCGCTATCTTGGCGGTCAGGTTCTCCTTACGCTTGATAAGACCTTTGAGCATACCGCGGCTGATGTCGTGGCCCTGCTGCTTTATGACTTCGAGGTTCTCCTCAACCGTATCAAGTTCAGCCTGAAGAATCTGCTGTTGCATCTCCGGCGACTGCGGTATCTTGCCGAACTGGTCGTGCGACATGATAACGCAGTCATAGTCGTTGTTCTTGATCTGGTTGAAGAAGTTGACACGGTTGTCCGCCTTGAAACTCTTTTCATCGGCGAACAGGATGCGGGCGTTAGGATAAGCCGACTGATAGGTCATGGCAATCTCGGCTACGTTGGCTTTGAGACCGATAATCATCGGTTTGTGAGCCAGTCCGAGACGTTTCATTTCATGCGCTGCAATGCACATTATCAGCGTTTTACCACACCCCACTTCAAAATCACAGACACCGCCGCCGTTCTGTTTCAGCATCCATATACAGTCCTTCTGAGACTGATAAATGGAGCTGATTCCATAGCGGTCACCCAATATTTTCATATTGAGGTCAGGGAATGTCTGGTGGCTGCCGTCGTACTGAGGTCTGACGAAGCAGTTGAACTTGTTGTTATACAAGTCCACCAATCGTTCCTTGAACTCCGGGCTTTGAGCCTCCAGCCATTCCGAGAAACCGTTACGGATTTCGTCAATCTTGGTATTGGCAAGCTGAATAGCCTCGGTGTCCGGCACCTTGATGTCGCGTCCGTCCTCATCCTTGCCGATTGATTTCTTTATGTCCGGCACGGTGTTGTGGAGAGCGTGTTTCAGAAGATTCATACCGTCGTAGGTACGGTAATACCCTCTGACACAGAACTCCTCCCATATCTTCATATTGCCACGGCTGTTGGTTGCTGAATACTCGTCCATTGAAGATGAATAGGCAATTTTTACGTCCGTTGCGTAGAGATATGACATATAGGCAGAATAGATGCCTGTCGGGATCCATCGCTCGCCGAAGTTGAAATCAAGATCATCGAACTCGATGCGGCGGGGCCGGGCTTCCTCCAATGCTTTGAGGGAGTCCTGCGACATGGCGATGAAAGGCTCAATGCCGTCATAGCCGGGAAAGCCCTTGATTCGTTCCTCCTCACGGTCAATCCATGCCTTGACTGCCTCTGCTTTGGCAACGACATTGCCGGCGATGAAACGGTCCTTTATCTCGTAGTTGCTCACAAGCGGATTATAATAGATGTGTCCCTCCAGATTTTCTGTAAGGGAATCTTCGTCCATATCCACAAGCGACGACATATATTCGAGATTGACCTCGCCATATTTGTTGAGCGACGCCGTCAGTGCTTCCAACGGGGTATCGACACTTGTCACCTCATCAAGAGCGAATGATACGGGATGGTCAAAGATGTCTGCCTTGACAAACTGACCGTTCTCACCTCGCTCCAATGCTAAGGCATCCCGTCCGTTGGCATCCATCAATATGAACTTGACATTCTGTTTCTCATTGAGGTTGCCATATAGGGCTACGAACTCATCATAATACTGATTGAGGTGTTCGCGCAGATGCTCCGACGGCTCGTGGGTCTCAGCCTCATAGTTGTAGAGTTGCTGATAAGTCTCCGAGAGAGTTACATACAGCATGGCGCGTTTCTCCTGCTCCGGTTTGAGGTTGAGCGGTGTGAAGGTTGCACCGTTCTTGCGGACTTCCGAGAGAAAACCGACCATGCCGTCCTGAACGACCATGCTGCCGTTGTGGTGGAAGAACTGAATGTCCTCCGAGAAAGGACGGCGCGACATATCGCGCTCAATGGGAATAGCCGTAACCTTCGGCTGTCGGGCACGACCTCCGGGAATAAAATCGCCCTCGGTCTTTTCGATGTAAGTTTCTCCGGGAGCAATTCCGGCGGCTTGTGCCGCTTCCTGAGATTCCCTTTCCAGACGCATTTCCTCTATCTGCCGGTGGGCAATCGACATCATGGCTTCATAAAAGCCGTTGATGGGAGGATTGTCATCCCAGTTCAGCGAGCCATAAAACTCCAGCTCCTTGTCTGTCAGTTTGCGGAATCCACTGTTCCTGGCAGGCTTCGCATTAGTAGCGGTATTAGCAGGCTTGGGCTTTTCCTCCGGCTTAGTCATTTGCTGGCGGCGGTTGTTCTTCTGCTGAACAGGCTCCAGCTCTCCGAAAAGATTGTAGGCAAAGAGTCGAGGGTCGGGATTATCCGAGTAATCGAGTCTGTCGTCGGTCTCAATCTCCTTTGCAGATACAGGCTCAGGCGGTTCCGCCGGAACTGGTTCCTGCTTTGGTTCAGCCACATCAGGCGACTTCGTCTGTGGAGTGACTATCTCAACGACCGTCATCTTCTGACGGTTCTCTTTGGATTCCTCGCAGAGAGCAACCTGTTTGCCGGCAGCAATAAGTTTCGGGAGATAGGCATCAAGCGCGTGTTGCGGAAATCCGGCAAGCTCAATAGTGTCGGCTTTCCCGTTCAGCCTTCTGGTAAGGGTAATTCCCAATACCTCGGAGGCTTCGACCGCGTCTTTTCCGAAAGTCTCGTAAAAGTCGCCGATTCTGAAAAGCACCAGCGCATCAGGATGTTCTCCCTTTATTTCTTTGAACTGGGCAACCAGAGGCGTATCTGTTACTTTCGATGTTTTAGGCACAGGTTTCGGAGCATCGGCTTTCTTTTCCTGAGTCCTTTTCAGTTTCGGGTCCTCCAGCTGCTCGCAGATAGCCACACGCTTACCTACCCGCACAAGTTTGGGCAGATACATATCGAGAGCATGGTGAGGGAATCCTGCCAACTCAATTCTACTGTCAACACCGCTTTGGCGACGGGTCAGTGTTAAGCCTAAAATTTCCGAGGCTATCACTGCATCCTTGCCGAAAATTTCATAGAAATCGCCGACGCGGAACATCAAGATAGCATCAGGATGTTTCTTCTTCATCTCCTGATACTGTTTGAGCAAGGGCTCGTTCTTCTGCTCAATCTTGTCAGCAAGAGGCTTTTGTTTCGGATTTCCCGGCTTGATTTCAGGTGTAGGCGTCAGTGTCGGTTTGACAGGGTCAGGCGTTGGCGGCTTGATACCGTTGGAATTATACAGCTCCAGATTCAGACGCAGGTGCAGCGACTCATCGAGTGCCTTGCGCAAGTCTCCGGCTATGCCATCCACTCCGCCCTCATGCTTGTAGATGATGGCGGGTTTGCCGAAGGGGTCAGTCCCCACTTTGGCGTCGGTGCAGATGACATTCTGCGGAAAAGCCTGAAAGAACTTGTTACCGGGAACTTTCGTGCCTCGGTCAACGACTGACTGGATGAAGAACTCCTCATCAGCCGACAACGCTTTCTTTCCCGTATGCTTCTGGAGAATGATGAGGTCAGACCCGGCATCGGTTCCGGCGTTATCGGAGAACGTATTGTTGGGCAGACGCAGAGCCGCCACGAGGTCGGCACGCTTCACAAGCTCCATCCTCACGAAAGGGCTGGCGGCATTCATCACACCCTGGGACGCAATGAATGCAACCAAACCGCCCTCACGCACTTGGTCAAGTGCTTTGAGGAAGAAGTAATTGTGAATGGTCTTGGTAGCCTGACGGTATGCAATCTCCTTACTGACAGCATAAGCAGGGTCTGCAACTGCGAAATCACCGAAAGGGACATTGGAGGCGGCGACATCGAAATAGCCGTTGAAGTCACGTTCTATCTTCTCGAAGCCCTCAATGCGGGTCAGGATTGACGGATGCAGAGCCGAAAGGATTTTGCCGGTAAGCAAATCCTTCTCATAAGCCAGCACTTCGGCACCGGGATAACGGTCATTCCGCAGGAAGGAGTCTATGAAAGCACCCTGTCCGGCAGACGGTTCCAGAAAACTTTTTACTTCTACGCCGGAATATTTCAGCGAGTCGGAAATGGCATCCACTATGCGGTTGTCGGTATAGAACGCCGTCAGCACCGAGGCTTTCAGCGAGTCCATATAACGGGCAAACTCCTTGTCATCCTTTGAATAGTCGTGGATAAGCCGGCGCAGCTCAACGGTAGGGGCAAACAGCTCGATGTCCGATTTACTCCACTTTGCAGCATCCGCCAGTTCATTAGCATCGTTGAGTATGCACTTCAACCCACCGAAGCCGGCATACTTCCGCAGTATCTCGCGCTCCTCGGCATTTTGCGCCGAGCGACCGGCCACACTGAGACGAAAGGCAAGCCTTATCGCCTCGATGTTGTCGCGCATAACTTTTAGTCTGTTATATGCCATATCAGTGGAAATAAGTTGTGAAGTAGTCGTCGATTACGCCGAGTAGCTCGGTCTTGAATGCTTCGTACTCTACCGAATACACGGGGTACTGGTCGGGAGAATACCGCTCGCGGTACTCTTCGAGCACATCATCCATATCGGAGATGAAGAAGTCGTAACCTTCTTCCGGGCAGTAGTCGGAGAGGATTTCTCTGACGATGGCGTCGAAAGAGTCGGATTCATAGCCCTGCATGAGTGCTATCATAGCCAGTTCCTCGGCGGTGGAAACATCTACCCCTCCGCGTCGAGCCTCCCAGAACACTTCGTATGCCTGGTCTGCGCGGGCGTTGATGAAGCTGAGATCTTCAGCCTCCGGATAGTTGTTGCGAGAGAGGAAGTTTGACAGGAAGCGGATGTATGCATCGAGTGTATTTTTCATAATTGTGGCTGTTTAGGCGTTTTCGGATTTGTTTTTGCTGACCACCTGAGTATTCCCGGCGGCGTTGATTATCACTTGGGCTTTGAAGGTCTTGCCGCTACGGGCGCGGAAACCTCCGATGAACGGTGTCGAGCCGGTCTTGACGAGCGATGAGAGTTCCTCGTGGGTAAGCGTCACGCCGTAGAACTGGCGGAACACATAGTGGCCGCAGTCCGGGTTGTCGCACATCGCCACTCTGCCGAATGTCTTCATCACGCCCTCTGAGCAATGAGGGCACGGGATGTCTTCCTCCATTCTGGGGAAGAGCTTTGCCGAGGCGAGGATTCCAGCCGTCACATCGCGGGTGAACTGTTTGAGTTGGTTGTCGTATGCACTCGTTGAGAGTACATCACGGGCGACTTCTTTCATCAGATTGTCCACCTTGACCACCTCGCCGATGTCGGCAATCTTCATCTCCTTGATAATGCTGTAAAGCAGACGACCCTTGGTAGTGAGCGAAATGCGCCCCCATGCGTCGCGCTCGATGAGACCGCTGGATTCCAGATGGACGATGTCTTTGGCGATTCCGTCAGAATAGACTGTGCCACGGATTGCGAGAAGATCCTCGATGAGAGTAGCGTCCGTGTAGTCCTCCGGCATCGGAGAGTTTGCAGTACATGAGCCAGTTGAGAAGAGGTCTGTTTCCTCACCTTCGGCGAGTACAGGCATCGGCTGGGATTTCATCAGCGTATCGGGAAAGAGCGAGTGCCAGCCTTTGGTCTTGTAGTCTTCGCCTTTCCATTCGTAGCGGACACCCTCGCATTCTGTGATGACACGGGTGCGGATAATCACCGCGTCCTTGCTGAATGCCTGATACATACGTTTGACGATGAGATGATAGATGCGGCTCATGTCGTCATCGAGAACCAGAGGAGGCACGCCGGTAGCCACAATGCCGTGGGTGCCGTACTTACTCTTATCGACAGCGCGACCGGGAGCAACCCCGATGTTTGCCATTGCTACGGATGCGTAGTTGCTGTATGACAGCATCTTCTCCAGCACCTTGCGGCATTCCTGATACTTGCGCTGGGGTACGGTACTGCCGGCGGCAACGGGGAAAGAGATGAGTTTTCTCCCGAAGAGACGGTGAGCCGCCTCATAGGTGCGCAGTGGGGTCATGCCGAAGATGCGTGCCGCGTCAAGCTGGAGGTTGATGAGATTGTAGAGTTTGGGAGTCTTGATTTTCGCCTCAATCTTCTCCACGGAGATGACCTTGACCTCGGATGTGGACTTGGGAGAAACATCGTTGGGGTCGATGCTGCGGAAAGGGAAGATATTTCCGTTGCGATCCTTGATTGCGATAGTCGTGTAGTTGGCGGATGTCTGCTCGGCACACTTCACCATAAGGTTGCGGTCGGCAATCATCTTCAGAACCGATGCACTGGTGCGTCCGATGCGGTATGTACCACGGCCGGCGGCGAAAGCGAGAGCGCGACGGGCATTCACACCCACGAGCCAGTCCGCTTCATCCCGGAGTCGAGCCGCCTGATACCACTTGTTGTAGTTCTCTGCCGGCATAGTATAGGATATTGCGCGGTTGAGACCTTTCATTGTCAGGTCGTTGATGATTGCGCGGCTGTACGGAAGTGTGCAACGCAGATATGAGTAGAGATAGCGGAAACCCATCTCGCCTTCCTGTGTGGGTTCGACTGCCACGATGATGCTCTCACTCTTGGCGAGCAGCGACTTTATGATGTCGAGCTGTGCGTTTGCCTCCGGAGTCATGGACTCGCCGTTCTGACGGTAGCGTGTGGTAACACCGAGAGTGAGATATTTGGGAAGGTGGGGGAAGCTCTGGTCGCGGAACCAATAGGATGCCTGACCGCGAGGGGTCGAGATTTCCACCATCTTGGGAGTCATCCAGGTGATGTAATACTTGCTGCCGTAGAAGTAGCGGTTGCCTTCGTCGTCGTTGGCGGTGGCACGTGCGATTGCGAGTGCGGTTGTCTTATTTTGGGCGATGATTGTAATCATAACTATTTGTGTTTGTGGGTTTTTGATTTGAATTTCATTGTTCCGGAAAGGGTATAAGAATGGCTCGCAGATGCTTTCACACCTGCGAGCCTTGGTGTGAGTATCAGCTGATTAGAGCTTCTGCCCTGACTTCTTTTTCTGTTCCGGTTTGGGCTGTGTCTGCCCCTGTTCGAGAGGTTCCTTCAATCCTTTGGTCGCCTCGTTGGTCTTGCCTTGCGAGTTGACTGCGACCTGCGTCTTGCTCTCCTCCGCCGGCGTGATGACCTTGGCATTGTCGGGGTCGGAGTTGTAGGTGTAAGGACGCTGTTTGTCGGGATTGAAGCGGATGTAGATGGTGCTTGGCACACCTTTGGCATCCGGGACGCCATCGACCTTGATGGTCTTTCCGGCGACATAATCCGCTTTCTGCTGGTCGGAGAACTCTACCCCCTTCCATTTGCCGAGAGGCTTGATGCTGCCGTCGTTCAGAACCCAGTTGTTGGTATTCTTTTCGGCGGGTGCCTCCTGTTTCTGGTCCTGGGACTGAGACCTCTGCTGACCGAGGCGGGCATGGACGGGAACGAACTCCGCTTTCTGCTCTGCGGCACTCACCTGAAGGACTGCCGGGAAAGTCTTGCCGTCTTTGAGCGTCACCTCCTTGTGGAGCTGTTTGCCCGATTTCAGCAATCCGATTTCCTTCGGTGTCAGTTCCGTCTCTCCGATCTTGTTGCGGATATAGAGGGCCGATACCGGGAGCGCAATAAGCTCGTTGGTCTTGCGGTCTATGCTGACGTAGCTGGGAATTGCGTTCCCTTTGGCATCTTTCAGGTCGATGACCCTTCCGAGGTTACCGGTAGCCTTCAGCATCTCCTTGTCATCCTTCGTGAACTTCACCCCGTGGAACTCATCGTTGAGATTGGGTTCCTGACGGATGAAGTGCGGGACCACCTTGATACTTCCGTCGGGATTCTCGTGCAGTGAAAGTCGGGCCTCCAGCTCATATTTCTCATTGCCGAAAGTCGGAGTGACTTTCACAAGGTCGGACATCCGGTTGTTGACCATGTTGCGGAGATTCTGCTCACCGATTGACTCCTTGGTAATACCCCATGCCGCGAGATTGTCCCAGTTGATTTTGGATTCGTCTATCTGCTTGAAGCGTTGGGGTTCCTGAGTCTGGGAGGTGTCCGGTGCCAGATTGACAGTTTCTGAGACCGTTTCCTTCTGTTCCTGATTCGGTGCGCCGTCGGGCATCTTAACCTTTGCCTCGGCGAGCATATCCTTCGCCCCGGGCATATCGGGATTCTGCACCATCTGGTTGACGGCGAAACCCATTGTGGGGACTTGGTCTGCCGGCACCTTGAAGAAGCCGAAGATTGTCGGATTCTTGCATTGGGCGGTGAAGTTCCGCAGGAAGTTGTCGAGAATGTCGGCGTGTCGGTCGAATGTCAGGAATTTAGCTGCCTTCGCGGGGTCTTCCATTTGTGGTGTACCATCAGGTTTCATCCCGGTCACCACGCCGGATTCACCCGTCTGGCTGTTGTGGGCAATCAGAGCGTCTTGTTTCGTCAAATCTTGTTCTTGCATCTTGAATTGTCAGATGTTTTGGAGGTTCACAGATTTGTCCCGTGGGGACCTCTTTTTCTATCGGCTTGGGGGGTTTGATACCCAGAGCCACGGCAAACTCCCGGAAGAAATCTATCAGGTCTTGACCGCAGTACCAAATTCGGGAGCCTTTTGTGCCAGATTTGCTTTGATAAGCGCGTAGTCCGTACACTTTGCGCCATTTACGGAGTGTCTTATCGCTGCACGAGAAAATCTTCTGTACTTGCCATTCGGGATACATGGCATCCGGTCTAATGCCATACGTCTCTTGTGGCTTTTCTGGCAACATGGGCGGTGGCGCCGCATTGATCGCCAACCTGTCCATGCCATCCGCAATGCGGGTGAGAAGATTTATAAAGTCACCGGCTTGCTTAGCGGTAATCACAATGGTGACTGTATTTTTATCTTGTATCGTAGTTATATCCATTTTTTCGTCGATTAAAACTTACGATGCAAAATTACGACCCCGCCAAAAGTTAATTTTTACGGTTGCTTTCAACCGGGTAACGATTGCGTAATAAGAAATTCAGCGAGTGGTTAACTCGCTGAAATCAAAAGTATTTCATGCTGTGCCGGGACTCGAATTCCCATTACCCGGTTGGGGTTATCCGGGTATTTTTCAGCCAGGTTTTACTTCAAATCGAGCAGATGACGCAGTTCCGGGTCAGCGGCTATGCGCATTTTCTCTTCGGCGACTATCTTTTTCACTTGCTCCTTGATGGCTCGATAGTTGGTCTGTATGGCACTTTCCATAACATCGTCGCCGTTTTCATCAATGAAATTGGTGACTATGGGAAGTTGCTTGTACGCCTTTTCTTCCGACTTTACTTTCTCACTATCCACTACAATCTCGGCATGGAAGATTTTCTGCTCGATGCGTTCTCCGAAGTTATCAGAGACAGCACCGACAAACATACCCTGCGACAGTCCGCTGATTTTACTCGGCGGAATGAGGCTATCCATCTGCGTGTTGATAGATGTCGATACATCCTGACGGTTGATGGATATTGACTGACGCTTCTGTAGTACCTTGCCGAAACGCTCCGAGAGTGTCTTGGCAGTTGACCCCACTACCTGTCCGGAGAATATGTTGCCGACAGTATTCATTACCACCGCAGCCTCCGGTTTGCCGTAGTCTCGTTCCAACTGGGAGAAATCCTGAAAGCCGAGACAGACTGCAACCTTGTTGCTTCGGGCCGTGGCAATAAGGTTGTCAAGACCCTTGAAGTATATAGTCGGCAACTCATCTATGACCACGCCCGATTTGAGCATTCCTTTCTTGTTGATGAGCTTGACGATTCGGGAGTTATAGAGACCAAGTGCTGCCCCATAGATATTCTGGCGGTCGGGATTGTTCCCGACACAGAGTATCTTAGGAGCCTGTGGGTTGTTGATGTCGAGAGTAAAGTCGTTGCCCGACATTACCCAATACAGTTACGGAGAGATCATACGCGATAGAGGAATCTTTGCCGATGCAATCTGACCCTGCAACTGGTCTGCGGCTCCTCCCTGCCATGCGTCCATGAACGGAGAAAGATAGTTCTCCAGCTCTGGATATGAGGAAAGTATTGGGAAGATGTTCTCATACCGACGGTTAAGGAACTCGATGGCATGGGGAAAGGTACAGTATATACCACCTTTGTAGAGTTTGAGATACCATATAATACTCGCGAGCAGAATGATAGGCGACTCCACGAAGAAATCACCCTGTTTCTGAATCCACGTCTTGTTGAGATTGAGCATTATGGTGTATGCAGACTCGTATGCGTCCGCGATGTCGGTCATGAATGCCGGCGCGATTGGATTGCATCGGTGGCTCCGTCTGGGATCATCGAAGTTTATCACATAGAACTTGGCTCCTTTGGGGTATTTGTCTTTGTTCTTCAGGAAGTGGTTATAGACAATGGTACTGAGGTCTGCAAATTTGAAATCGTAACAGTACAAAGCAAAACCTTTCTCAATCTGCTGTTTGAGGAAGTTATTCACGACTGCATACGACTTTCCCGAACCGGGTGTGCCCAGTACGATTGTCGCCCTGAAAGGGTTGACAACATTTATCCATCCGTCGTTCCACTTTTTCTTGTAGTAGAATCTGGTGGGGAGATTTATCGAGTATTCATTCTTGATTTTGCGCGTCTCCTGTTGGAAAGATTCGTTTTCATTGTTGAATACGTCGTTCATTAGATTGTTCTTCAGCAATCGGCTCATCCAGTTGCCCGCCATGAGCAGGCAGATGAATCCGGCTGCGCTACACATTATATATAAGGTGTAGTGGAACTTGGGCATGAAGAAAAGAACCACGCCGATGCCGAGAAATATCCATATAGTGCGCCATGTTATATCCTCGTTCTTCACACCTCTTGTGCCGAAACAGGATAGTGCGAGAAGGAGGAGTGCGAACCATTTGGAGGTATATTGCGATCTGAACAGTTGGCATGAACGGTCAAAACCGTTCAGCACCTTATCGACAACGGTAAAGAAACCGTCTGGGTTAGTCGGGTGTAGTTCCGGGCAGAACCAATAGATATTGATTATGACCAGAACGATGCTTGTGGCACGGAGAAAATCCATGATTTTCGCCAGTGCCCTGAGATCATCTTCTTGTTGGGACATTGTTTGTCTGTTTGTTTTGAGGGTGAATGACTTTTACAGTCCGCGTCCTTTCTTCTTTTTCTTCTTACGCGCACGACGGGCGAAGGCTTCTTCCGCAGGGTCGAAGTCCGGCCCTGTCTGAAATAGTCCGAGTCCCGGCAATACCGGGTCGAAATCGAAGTCGTAAGAATTTGATGAAGTCTGACGCTGTTGGCTTGGCTGAGGTTGCTGGGTCTGAGAACCTGATTGTGTCTGCTGATTCGGAGCCGGGCCCGAGGATTGCTGTTGACTGCCAGTTGACTGAGACTGCTGACCGCCATTGGGATGTGGTATCTGCTGTCCATGAGTCTGACGTGGCTGAGGCTGAACCGAGGGTTTTGCCGCCGGGTCGTTGAACCAAAGGTGAAGGGCATTTGCAGAAAACTCTCTGCCGAGACGGGAGCCGTTAAGCGAGACATGATTGTTATGGTCAACGTATGTGGCGCCATACAATCTACCGTCATCGTTGTACCGTAGCACGAGGTCTATGCCTTTCTCTTTGAGTCTGGCAATGAAGTCGTCCTTTCCGGTGGCGGCCGCCATTGCGTCCGTTACCAGTCGCTTTGTCGGCTTTACGTCGATTCTATCCTTGTCGCGCTCAAATTTGTTCTCGATTGCTGTTCTGCTTGCAAACTTGCCGAGGCGTGAGGCTTTCAAAGGCGTGGCAATGGTATTGCCGTTGTCATCGGTTGCGAAATAGACCAGACCATGATATTCACGGCCATTGACTTTGCCGTCGGTCAATTCGCATTTGACATTATACAGTCCGAGTATGGCGTTATATTCGCCTATGCTTTGGAACTGCCAGCGCATACCAACCAGCTTGACTGTATTCTGAACCTGACGCTTGATGTCGCCGTTAGGGTCAATCTTGTTAATGGGAGTATCCGGTGATACCTTTTCCCGCTGTGCCTTGTGGAGTCCGTATTTCTCCTCAAGTTCGTTGGTAATCTTCTTACTTCTGCGGAACAGAAAAGACTGGTCGAGGCGTTTGCCCTGCTCGTTGACATTGACCGTGACTATATGGATATGGTGCCGGTCAATATCCTCGTGCTTATATATAATGTATGGCTGTTCGCCGAAACCGAGCTTATCAAGATACTCCCGGGCAAGGATTTCAAAATCCTGATCCGTGAGCCTGTCATCGGGATGCGGATTGAGTGAGATATGAAAAACGGGCTTCTTTGTCCTGCCCATTTTGGGCATAAAAGCCTTGAAGTTCTCCGCCATCGCACCAATATTTATATTGCCGTCTGCCGGCAACACAATCTTATTGGCACCCAATACACGCCCGTGTTCTTCATTTATTTTCTCTCCATTGTAGGCAAGGGCTCCATATAGACTGCTGCCTATAGAGATTTTTGCGACCATACCTCATCAAACTTGACAGTGAGAACCTTGACCTCAGCCAAGATTTTAGCCATCTCTATGGTGACTTTTTCAAGTTTGTAGAGATATTGCATCGCTTTCTTTTCACTGAACTCCGTGCGCAACTCTTTCACAATAAGGTTGTAGTTTACGCCCAATGTGCGGAACTGAGCGAAAAACTCCGAGAGCTTGGCGCAGTAAACAGCCAGTGATTTGTCCGTAACAAGCACCTTGAATGGCTTGCCGAACAGAGCTTGTTTGATAAAGGTGGACTTTACTGTCTCATTCGCCTTATCCATCATGTGAAGCAGCATATCCAGTTCTGATGTGTTGAAGCGAACCTTAACAAGATGGTCACACCTGTCCGGGAGCGGAGGACGTCCGCCCTTGAATGATTTTTCCATGTTGTTCTGGGAATTTTGTTTGTTATCACAACGCGATTTATTTATATCATGCGCCGCAGGCATCCATCGGGAAATTCGACTTTGGAGAATTTCCTTGTCCCACACGGGCAAGGTTGTTTCGGTAGGGCTTGGGCCCTCGAAACCTTTTCAGGTCCCTGAAAAGACACCTTGCTGTGTTCCGTTGAACACGATGTAACTTGGAAGAATGAAACACCTTATATATAATGGCTGGCAAGCCTGTGTTTTTCTGCCTCGATGCCGGTCTTCATCAGGCGAATAATAAAGGTGTGTGCGATAGCATGATTTTTATCTCTGTTGCACGATGCAAAGTTACTGCCATTTGAGGGGTCTGCCGCGCCCCCGTCGCGGAAAAGAACGGAACCAAAACGGAATATCACGGAACACCCCCGAAATAATTTGGAATAACTGATGAAATGCCCTTAACTTTGCATCGTAAATGAACGACAAGCCCCCGTGATCAGGCCGAAAGGATGACGCGGGTACGCGGTCGCCGTTTACCGCCCGCATACATATAATAAGCGGGCATATCTGCGGCAAGAATGTCGCGCTGAAATAGCCGGAGCACGCGCTCCATCAGCTATCAAGCACCAACCACAAGGTTAATTCCTTGAAAATCAGTTATAGCTCACGGCTTTATAATCGACTGACTAATTCATTGATTGGCCGGATAATGAGTTGGCTCGCCAACTATAATGTTAATTATCCAGCTAATCTGATAGATAACTTTCCGGATAGTTAACCGGATAGCTGACTAACTATTGATATTTATGGGAATATGCCGGTCTATATTCCTTTTGGCTGACTAATCAGCCCATTCGCTATCCCGTTAATTAGCCATATAGCTAATTGGCTATATAGCTAACCAGCCATCTAACTTGTTGGCTGATTATCCGATTGGATAAACAGTTATCTGACTTACCAGTTATAGGGCTATCTGATTAGTTAAGCAATCAGTTGACCATACACTTGGCTGTCCATATAGTTGACCCGATAGCGGGCTATCGAGCTGATTGGATATGAATCCGCTATATCGCTTGATCCGCATCCGGCTCTGTGTGTTGTCTGGTCATTTTGTCTTGGTCGGATTGTTCTACCCTTTGATAATCCTACCTACCGTCTGCGGATGGTATTCCTGATTTCGGCAGTCGCCGGAACGTCGTGGCAAATGTTGCCGACCATTGTCTCACCCTCAAAAACATTCCGATGAGCAACACCATTGTTGTTGCCTTCTCCAACCAAAAGGGAGGAGTGGGCAAATCAACCCTCACGGTGTTACTCGCCAGCTATCTCTACTATGAGAAAGGCATCAAGGTTGCAATCATGGATTGTGACTCGCCCCAGCACAGTCTTATAGGAGAACGCAACCGCGAGTTAAAGACCGTGAGCGAGACAGAGCATCTGGCAGTGATGGCGCACGAACTGTTGACACGAACCGGTCTTCAGCCTTACGCTATTATGAAGATTCCTCTGGAAGAAACCATGTTTCGGGTGCGTCAGTATCTCAATGGAGAGAATGACACACAAGTCCTGTTCCTCGACCTCCCCGGTACGATGAACAACCCTAATGTTATACAGATAATATCGAACTGCGACTATGTATTCTGTCCGATGGCAGCCTGCAAGTATGATATAGAAAGCACCCTTGGATATTGCCAGTTTATCCACGACCGTCTTATGACGATGGGATATGGCAACCTTAAAGGTGTGAAGATTCTGTGGAACAAAGTTGACGCAAGAGAGCGCACTGACCTTTATACTGCTTACGATGAGTTCATGGAGTCAATCGGCCTTGAAGCGATGAAGACCACCATACCTGCAAGCGTCCGCTTCAAGAAAGAACTCTCATGCAATCCGAAGCACCAGGTTTTCCGAAGCACAGTCTTTCCTCCGTCACCCTATACAATCAAAGGGAGCGGAATAGATGACCTCGCCGAAGAATTTCTGGAACTGACAGGAATACGCAATGGCTAAGAAAATTTCCAAAGTACCACTTGGTGAAGATTTTCTTGCAGGCTATAAACCCGTAACTCCTGATTTTGCGGATATTCCCATGGATAATGATGTCGCACCTGAACCCGTGCCGGGGCCGAAAGGCGTTGAAGAAGACACTCCGGCTGAAAAGCCGAAGGCATCCGCACAGAAGATACAATCTTTTCCGGATTCATTTGTAGACACCTTTTTAAGAGGTGGAACGGATGATAAAAAGACCGAGAAGGTTTATCTGACAATCGACCATCTTATCTGTCTCCGAGAGATAGTTCAGGCTATCAGATCAAAAACTGGCAAGAATATGACGATTGGCAACTATGTGTGGAACATCCTCGAACATCATTTTTCCACTTATCGAAAAGACATAGCAGGTCTCATAGACCAACGCAAACAGAAAAGTCTTGACAGATTCACATGACCGCAATTCCCAATGCGAACCCCGGCACCGAAGTCAATGTTGACAGCGCCGGCTATTCCGAAGAGGTAAAACGCTCGTATCAAGAGACCTTCTTCGCCGGACACTCTCTAAAACCCTACAAATATGTAGGATGTACTTTGTCGCTATGGCAGCGACTCAAGAGGATAGTCACTAATATCGGCGGCGATAAAGCCTCCGTCGGTATGTATGTCCAGAATATAGTGGCCTATCATCTTGAAGATGAGGATGTGAAAACACTGATAGCAGAACTGACTGCCGCATCCTATCTTTCGGATACCGATTCCAAGGCAATGGATGGTATCTCGCTCAATGCCAAGAAGTATCAGGCAAAATACCTGATGGGCGACAAAGTAAACCGTAAGGAGCGTGAGATTTATATCTCCGCCGAACTCGGCAAGCGACTGAAAAGAATCGTGCTGGATGTCGATGGCGACCGCCCGACAATGGGGTCGTATGTAGAGGCAATCCTGCTTGACCATCTTGACACCTGTGCCGATCTCATCAATGAGATGACAAACGATTCAAAACGAAACTCTGCATGATATGGATGTATATCATCGGCGCTATCGTGGCACAGGCCATTGTGGTTGTCCTGCTCAACGAGTATATGAACCGACGAGGTCAGGATCCGGCGGAAAAGCCGCAAAAAGAGGATGCTCCTCCAGCTCCGCCTCCGGTTACGGAGGCAAAAGAATCCACACCTCAAACCATCAGTCCGGCAGTAACCGATGATGCCGTAGGTCTGTCTAATTTTTCAGTGGCAGACCTCAAGGCGATGATGGAAGAGGTCGTGAAACCTATCAGGGACTGTGTGGAAACCCTGATGGATGAGAAAGACGCAGAATTTGATGTGAAGAATGAGACCCCGGCACCTCCCAAACGAATGTCTCCCGAAAGAGAGGCACAGGCATGGGAAGACCACCGGGATGAAGAGGCGCAGCTCGAAAAAGAGGATAACACTGTCGCCCCTCCCAATCCCTTGGCAAGCGGTGTTGATTTCGATTCAATCACAAAAGCGTCAGACATTTTGCAGTCTGGCGAACAACAGCCCGTTGGCGCATTGCAATTCGCAATGAATGTTTTTAGGACGGTTGACGGCACACAGTTTAGCGGATGTCTACCCGACGCTCTGCTGGAGAAACTGTACGAGTGCCACCGGAAAGTCGAAATGAACGACGAGGCTTTCCGTCAGGAAGAATCCGAATCTGAAACACCCGCTGCTGAACCTGTCCCGGAGAAAGAACCGGAGGTAAAGCAGAAAGAGGAAAAGCCGGAGCCAAAAGCCGAACCGGTTATTGAGCTGGAGGTCAAAGATGCTCCCGCACCTCGATTCAGAATGGAATTTCTTCGCAAACCCTCTCAGTCCAAGCATTGAAACATGAGAAAGTTCAAAAACATTCTGCGCTCGGCAGGTGCCAAGCGCGCACTCTTCGCACTCTTCGCTGTCGCATCTGTCGCCCGGTGTTTCGCCGCCGGTAACGGTATGGCAGGTATCAACGAGGCGACCTCGATGATTTCCAGTTACTTCGACCCAGGCACCAAACTCATCTATGCCATCGGTGCCGTTGTTGGTCTCATCGGCGGTGTAAAGGTTTATGGCAAGTTCAGTTCCGGCGACCCCGACACCAGCAAGACCGCTGCATCGTGGTTCGGTGCCTGTATTTTCCTCATCGTAGCCGCTACCATTCTCCGCTCATTCTTCCTCTAAATGGCTGAGTATTCTATCAATAAAGGTATTGGTAGAACGGTAGAATACAAGGGCTTGAAGGCACAATATCTGTTCATCTTCGCCGGAGGTCTGATTGCGGATTTCATCGTGTTCGTCATCATGTATATGTGTGGCGTAGCGCAATGGTTCTGCATCGCCTTCGGTGCGGTGTGCGCCTCAATCCTTGTATGGCTCACTTTCCACCTTAATGCCAAATATGGTCAGTATGGTTTGATGAAACTGGCGGCGGTGAAGTATCATCCCCGCTACATCATCAACCGTCTGCGCCTGAATCGCTTAATCAGAGTTAGAAAACAATGAGAAATACACTTAAAGCCACAACGCTTGAGTCCAAATTGCCTTTGCTGGCAGTGGAACATGGCTGCATCATATCGAAAGATGCCGACATTACAGTCGCTTTCGAGGTGTCGCTGCCGGAGCTGTTCACTGTCACCTCGCAGGAATATGAAGCCATGCACGGCGCATGGTGCAAGGCTATCAAGGTTCTGCCTCACTACTCGGTGGTGCATAAGCAGGACTGGTTCGTGTCCGAAAGATATAAGCCGGAACTCCAGAAAGATGACCTCTCTTTCCTCGACCGTTCATTTGAGCGACACTTCAATGAGCGGCCGTATCTGTCCCACAGATGCTACCTCTTCCTTACCAAGACAACGAAGGAAAGAGCGCGTCAGCAGAGCAACTTCTCGACGCTCTGCCGTGGGAGGCTGACCCCGAAGGAACTCAATCACGAGATGATTGTAAAGTTCATGGAGTCGGTGGAACAGTTCGAGCGCATCATCAACGACACCGGCTATATAAAGTTGCGCCGTCTTTCGGATGATGAGCTGGTCGGCACTGACAAAACTTCCGGTCTTATCGAGAAATATATGTCCCTTTCGATGGAGGATGTAACCTGCTTAGAGGACATAGACTTATCGGCGCAACAAATGAGGATTGGCGACAAGATGTTATGTCTGCATACTCTCTCCGACACGGATGATCTTCCGGCTAAGGTCAGCACCGACAACCGCTATGAACGGTTATCGACTGACCGAAGCGATTGCCGCCTCTCGTTTGCCTCACCCGTCGGGTTGCTGTTACCATGCAACCATATCTACAATCAGTATATCCTGATTGACGATCATGACGAGAACTTGGCGAAGTTCGAGAAAACGGCCCGAAACATGAACTCGTTAAGCCGCTACTCACGCTCAAATGCCATTAACCGAGAATGGATTGACCGCTATCTCAACGAGGCGCACAGTTACGGACTGACCTCAGTCCGAGCTCACTTCAATGTTATGGCGTGGAGTGATGACACGGAAGAGCTGCGGCGTATCAAGAATGATGTCGGCGGCCAGTTGGCAACAATGGGATGTATGCCCCGGCACAACACCATCGACTGCCCGACACTGTTCTGGTCTGCGATGCCCGGCAACGAGGCAGACTTCCCTGCCGAGGAATCGTTCTATACGTTCATTGAGCCTGCCGCCTGTTTCTTCACTGCCGAGACAAACTACCGCTCATCTTTGTCCCCATTTGGCGTCAAAATGGTTGACCGCCTTACAGGTAAGCCGATTCACCTTGACATCTCGGATGAGCCGATGAAACGCGGTATCACTACTAACCGTAACAAGTTCATCCTCGGTCCGTCTGGTTCCGGAAAGTCGTTCTTCACCAACCACCTTGTACGCCAGTATTATGAACAGAATACCCATATCCTGCTGATTGATACCGGCAATTCGTATGAAGGACTCTGCAATCTTATCCATAATAAGACACATGGAGAAGATGGCATCTACTACACCTACACGGAGAATAACCCGATTTCATTCAACCCGTTCTACACGGATGACGGAGTGTTCGATGTGGAAAAGAAGGACTCGATCAAGACGCTGCTCCTGACACTCTGGAAGTCAGAGGACGACAGAGTGACCAAAACCGAGAGCGGTGAGCTTGGCTCGGCGTTGTCAATGTTCCTCGACAAGATGAGGGCTGACAAAAGTATCGTCCCGTGTTTCGACTCTTTCTACGAGTTTATGCGCGACGACTACCGTGCTGAAATGGCGCAGCGTCCCATTCCCATCTATAAGCAAGACTTCGACATCGACAATTTCCTTACGACCCTGCGCCAGTATTACCACGGAGGCCGATTCGACTTCCTGCTGAACTCAAAGGAGAACATCGACCTGCTCAGTAAACGCTTCATTGTCTTCGAGATAGATTCGATTAAGGACAATAAGGAGCTGTTCCCGGTGGTGACAATCATCATCATGGAGGCTTTCATCAACAAGATGCGGAGACTCAAGGGAATCCGAAAGGTCCTTATCTGCGAGGAGGCTTGGAAGGCTCTGTCTTCGGCGAATATGGCGGAGTATATGAAGTATTTGTATAAGACTGTCCGTAAATACTTTGGCGAGGCAGTCGTGGTAACACAGGAGATTGACGACATCATATCGTCGCCGATTGTGAAGGAGACCATCATCAATAACTCCGACTGCAAGATTCTTCTGGACCAGCGCAAGTACATGAATCGCTTCGACCAGATTCAGGAACTGCTTGGTCTAACCGACAAGGAGAAAAGCCAGATACTCAGTATCAATATGGCGAACAATCCGAACCGGCTCTACAAAGAGGTATGGATCGGACTTGGCGGCACACAGTCAGCGGTTTATGCCACGGAGGTATCGACAGAGGAATATCTCTGCTACACCACCGAGGAAACGGAGAAGATTCAGGTACTCAACAAAACTGCCCAACTCGGTGGCAGCGTTGAAGCGGCAATTAGGTTGCTCGCCAATGAGAGAAAGTAAGGTGCGACATGAAGATGAAAATGAAGATACCCAAATGCTTCCATCCGATACTCGGTGTGCTGATAGGAGCAATTCTCTTTCTCATTGGGATAGCCATTCTTTCGGTCGCGTTTGTGGCGGCATATCGGATGGTGGTGTATGCCAAACCGTTTGTGGCGGACATCCTTTCAAACATTGCTCATCATCTCTCCCAATGGCTGCCGTTATGAAAGTCCTCTATATCCTGTGGCTTATACTTGCCGGCTTACTCGTCGGTATCCTTGCTCTAATAACTTTCCCTCTACTCCTACTTTATGTGGGAATAAAGATAATCGGAGGTTTTGCCTCAAAACTCAACTGAAATCCAAAAGCGAATGAAACATCTCAAAACAATCATCGCGGTGGTGGCTATGGTTTTGCTCTTCGGAGCAAACCGGGCCTCCGCCCAGTGGACGGTCATTGACCCGTCCAACATCGCCCAGAGTATCGTAAACAACTCCAAATCACTTGTTCAGGAGTCAACGACGGCGACGAATATGGTGAAAAATTTTCAGGAAACCGTGAAAATTTACCAGCAGGCGAAGAAGTATTACGATGCCCTTCAGTCGGTCAACAACCTTGTCCGCGACGCCCGTAAGGTACAGCAGACAATCCTGATGCTCGGCAATATCTCCGGATATTATGTCAACAACTTCCAGAAGATGCTGACAGACCCGAACTTCACAAGTGCCGAGCTCTCCGCTATCGCCTCCGGCTATACGAGGATTCTGGAGGAAGCCAACGGCGTGCTGACGGATCTGAAACAGGTGGTCAACATCACGACTCTCTCCATGACGGACAAGGACCGTATGGATGTGGTCGATGACTGCTACAAGGAGATGAAAAGGCTGAAGAACCTTACAGCCTACTACACCAATAAGAACATCTCAGTGTCATACCTGCGGGCAAAGAAAAAGGCAGATACCCAGCGCGTCATCAATCTCTATGGTGACGGCTCTGAAAAATACTGGTAAATCCTATGCTTTGCGCAATAGATTTTGACAACCTGCACACCGTCCTCCGCTCGCTCTATGACGAGATGATGCCGCTGTGTAGCGACATGGCTGGAGTGGCACAGGCGATAGCCGGACTCGGCGCACTGTTCTATGTGGCGGTGCGCATCTGGAAATCGCTTGCCGCCGCCGAGCCGGTGGATGTGTTTCCTCTGTTGCGTCCCTTCGCCATCGGACTGTGCATCATGTTCTTCCCGACAATCGTACTCGGCACCATCAATTCGGTGATGCAGCCGATTGTTCAGGGAACTGCGACGATGCTCGAAGGCCAGACTCTCGATATGCAGCATTACCGCGAGGAGAAAGACAGGCTGGAGTATGAGGCCATGATGAATGACCCATCGACAGCCTATCTCGTGGATGATGCTGAGTTTGACCGGCAGATAGATGAACTTGGAGTGACGGAGGTGGGTACCGCAGCCGGAATGTATATCGAACGTGGGATGTATAAAGTCAAGAAGGCAATCCAGAACTTCTTCCGGGAACTGCTGGAGATGCTCTTTCAGGCGGCATCATTGACCATCGACACGATAAGGACGTTCTTTCTCATTGTCCTGGCGATACTCGGGCCCATTGCCTTTGCCATATCGGTGTGGGACGGGTTCCAGTCAACCATGACGATGTGGATTCAGCGATATATACAGACATATCTATGGCTACCGGTGGCTGACCTGTTTTCGACGATATTGGCGAAAATACAGGTGCTGATGCTCCAGAACGACATATCCGAGTTGACCAATAATCCAAATGTAAATCTCGATAGTTCAAATACTTGCTACACGATATTTATGATTATCGGCATTATCGGGTATTTCACGATCCCGACGGTGGCAGGCTGGATTATTCAGGCTGGCGGAGGTATGGGTGCCTACGGCAGACATATTAACTCCGTGGGTATGCAGGGTGGTTCAGCCATAGCAGGTGTCGCAGGTTCTGCGGCGTGCAACGTGGCAGGTCGTGTCGGCAAACTTCTGAAGTAATATGAAAATGGAATTCAAATCACTGAAAAACATCGAGTCGTCGTTCCGGCAGATACGTCTTTTCGGAGTCGTCTTCGTGAGTCTTTGCGCTGTGGTGGCTGTCGCCTCCGTTGTGCTGTCTCTGAACTTCGCCGAAAAGCAGCGCGAGAAAATCTATGTCCTCGACAATGGCAAGTCCCTGATGCTTGCCTTGTCGCAGGATATGGAGCAGAACCGTCCGGCAGAAGCCCGCGAACACGTTCGCCGCTTCCATGAACTGTTCTTCACGCTCTCGCCCGAAAAGTCAGCCATCGAGCATAATGTTAGCCGTGCCCTGTTGCTCGCCGACAAGAGTGCCTACAACTACTACCGTGACTTCACTGAACAGGGATACTATAACCGCATTATCGCCGGCAACATCAATCAGGTGCTGAAGGTGGATAGCGTGGTGGTGAACTTCACCAACTATCCCTACGACGTGAGGACTTACGCCAAGCAGATGATTATCCGCCAGAGCAATATCACCGAGAGATCGCTGGTCAGCAGCTGCAAGCTGAAGAACTCCGGACGCTCCGACGACAATCCCAACGGTTTCATCATCGAGAGCTTTACCGTAATCGAAAACAAAGATATACTAACAATTAAGAAATGATCCTCAAAACTCTGAAAGAGAAAATAGGACTCCTTTATAATAAGGTGTCAAGCCGCAAAGAGGGCGCGGTGGAGTATGTTCGTCGCAAATGCGACGACATACCTCCGCAGAAGCGGTTCCGGGTCGTGGCTGTGGCTTTCGCCCTGTTTGCCTTGCTCGCTCTCTTTGTCTTCGGCAAGTCAATCTATAACATCTACAACGGGGTTTATAGCAATCCCGACTTCGGCACTATAAAGCAGATGCCGATGCCCGAAAAGGGCGATAACCCAACACCGGAAATTTTCTATGGATCTTAAGACGCTATGGAATAAACTCAGAAGACCCTCTACCGAAGCGGAGCGGAAGATGCGGATGAAATATCTCGTGGCTTTCCCTGCGATGTTCCTCACCACCGGCATTATCCTATGGCTGATATTCGACAGTTTCGGCGATGGAGCCGCTACCCAGACAAGCGGTTTCAACCAGAATATGCCGGAGCCTGACGCGAAGGAGATTGTCAGCGACAAACGAGACGCCTACGCCACACAGAAGGACACAATCAATGTGACAGCCGAAAGTATTCCGCTTGTGGATTCTGTTCCCAAAGTGCGGGAAGAGACTCAACCCAATATGGTAGAGGCTTCAAATCTGGCATATCAGGAAGTTCAGGCATCGCTCGATGACTTTTTCATCCCGGAGAACACCGAGGTTACGCAGGTGGCGGAACTTCAAGCTCGCATCGACGAGCTGGAGGCTCAGAACCTGATGGCACAGCAGCAGGTTCAGCAGCCCAACGAGATGGAACTGATGGAACAGTCATATAAGCTGGCGGCGCAGTATCTCGGCACCGGCGGCGGTCAGCAGGCTGTGATTGTCGATGAGCCTGAGAAAGAACGTAAGGTAATGCCTGTCAATCAGGTGAACCGCAATGTAGTGTCTTCTCTCAGTGCCTCAACCGATAATGCCCGCTCTTTCTCTACGGCAGTCGGAACCAAGCGCAAAAATTTCAAGAACACCATTTCAGCCTGTATCGCCTCCAACCAGTCTATTACCGACGGGCAGAGCGTCAGGCTCCGCACGCTCGAACCTATGTGGATTGGCAACTCGCTGTTGCCGAAGAATACCACGGTGGTGGGAGCGGCGCGGTTGCAGGGTGAACGCCTTGAAATCAAGGTCGAGTCTATCGAGGCTCTCGGCTGCATTATGGAGGTTGACCTATCGGTCTATGACTCCGACGGTCAGGAAGGCATCAATATTCCCAACTCTATGGAGAGCGATGCGCTCCATGAAATCGGCGCCAACATGGGAAGCACGATGGGCAGTTCCATCAACCTTACCACAAACGCCGGTGCGCAGCTCGCCTCCGATGTCGGCAAAGGTCTTATCAACGGTGTTTCTCAATACCTTAATAAAAAGCTGAGAACACCCAAGATACATTTGAAATCCGGCTACAAAATCATGCTTAAACAAAACGAGCAGTAAATCAACCATCCCCCAACAAAAACGAATGAAAACAATCACAAAACTCGTCGTTGCGGCAGTGGCACTCTTCGGAGTGGCCATTGCTGCCAACGCCAAATCGCCCAAAAACACCGATAACAACGTGTCGTCTGTCGCGGAACATGACATCGAAGTGTACGGTCCCGCCTACACCGACGGCGACAAGTTCGACGGTCTGACCCGAAAAGTTGGTTTCGACCGCATGATTCCTCCTCACGCCTTAGAGGTATGTTTCGAGAAGACTACTCACATCATCTTCCCCTCAGAAGTCGTTTATGTGGACCTCGGCAACGAGAACCTCGTGGCAGGACTCGCCGACGGTGCCAAGAACGTGCTGCGTGTGAAATCCGCCTTCAAGTCGTTCAAGCAGGAGACCAACCTCTCGGTAATTACCGATGATGGGAGCTACTACACCTTCAACGTAAAATTCGCCAAAGAGCCTCTGCTTCTGAGCATTGAGATGACCGACTTTCTCCATGACGGCGAGGCAGTTAATCGCCCCAATAACGCTCAGGAGGTGTATCTGGAGAAACTCGGTCAGGAGTCGCCGATGCTTGTCAAACTGATAATGAAGTCAATCCACAAGCAGAACAAGCGAGAAATCAAGCATATAGGCTCAAAGCGTTTCGGTGTGCAGTTCCTCCTGAAGTCCATTTACACCAACAACGGGCTTCTTTACTTTCACACAGAGTTGAAGAACACTTCCAACATTGCTTTTGACATTGACTATGTGAGCTTCAAGATTGTGGATAAGAAGGTCATCAAGCGAACCGCCATGCAGGAACAGGTACTTGAACCACTCCGTGCCCAGAACTATGTGACGGTAGTACACGGTAAATCCTCGGAGCGCACTGTGTTCGCCTTAGAGAAATTCACCATTCCTGACGATAAGCAGCTCGTTATCGAGGTCGCCGAGAAGGAAGGCGGCCGCCATCAGTCTTTCGTGGTCGATAACGAGGACATCGTGAGAGCAAACGTAATCGACGAGTTATCCATCCAGTAAATCCAATGCCCATGAAGAAGATTCTTTCAATCTTCGCTGTGGCGGTACTTTCCCTCTGCGGAGGGAAGGCATTCGCCCAGCGGAATCTCCCCGGAATGTCGGCGGTCGAGGTACGTGCCGATATGGTAAACGGTTTCTATACCGGCAACTCCCGCAACTGCGGCTATAACCTCGGAGTGTTCTATTCAATCATAAAAGGCAACAATGCCAACACCTGGTCTTTCGGCGGAGAGTATCTCCAGACCTATAAGCCCTACGGCGAGAAAGGTCGTATCCCCGTGGCTCAGTTCACAGGCGAGGCCGGTTACAATCTCCGTATCGTCAGCGACTACTCGCAGACATTTCACCTCTATGGCGGTGTGTCGGCACTCGCAGGCTACGAGACTGTCAACTGGGGCGAGAGCGTTCTCCGCGACGGCTCGACCATACAGGCAAAGGACGCTTTCATCTATGGCGGTGCGGTCACTCTTTCGGCGGATTTCTATCTTTCTGACCATGTGGCACTCGGTGCCCATCTTAAAGAGAAGTTCATCTTCGGCAACGACACGGGACATTTCCTCTTTGCCTACGGTATTCACTTCAAATACCAGTTTTAGGCTATGAGGTACACGAAGAATGACATTGCCAGTATTCCACTGACGGAGTTCATGGCGGCTCTCGGCGAAAGGCCGGTCAAGGCTTTCGAGGACATGAAGCTCTACCATGCACCGCAGCGCGATGACCCGGAGCCGATGCTGGTGGTAGATACCAATACGAACCGATGGTATGACCATGCGACTGACCAGAGCGGAGACATCATCGACCTTGCCGCATTGAAGATGAATCCGAAACATTACACGGATCCGCGAGACTTCATCGTAAAGTACATGAATGACTATGAGCATGGCAGGGAGTTATCGGCAAAAGTGCGTCAGCCTTTAGAGCCTAAGGTGGTGACTCCCGACATACGTAAAATAAAGCTCACGGATTTCATGAAGGCTCTCGGTCAGGAACATCCTGTTGCTGCCGACGGCAATCTCCGAATCTACAAGGCACCGTATGACCCGAAGGGTGAGCCGACTATGGTCATCAACATCGAGACGAACCTCTGGCGCGATACCAAGTCCGGAGCATACGGCGGCTTATATGACCTTGCGTATGAGATGACAGGCTCCGCCAATATGCGTGAACTGAATATGTATATCGCTGGAGAAATGTCGAATATCCGGAAAGTCAGCATCCGTCAGGAGCCGAAAGAGCCATCCAAACAGGAAACGGATAAACCGAAACGGAAGATGCGCCTATGAACATCGACCAGATCAAGAAAATTTCCCTCGTGGAGTTCCTGAATCAGTTGGGTTATCAACCGACGGGACGCGACAGCAAAGGTCTGTGGTTCCACGCTCCGTATCGCAGTGAGAGAAAACCGTCGTTCCATGTCAATCTACGCAAGAATGTGTGGTATGACTTCGGAACGGGCGCGGGCGGCGACATCTTCTCGCTTGCCGGAGAAATGTCCGGTGAAACGGACTTTTTGAGGCAGGCCGATTACATCGCTGAGAAGATGCGCCTCCCGGTCGCTTCATCGTCTGAAAGACGCTTTGCCACAGCAAAGAACCCCTATAAGCCAACGCCGTTTGTCGAGGAACCGACCTTTGAGAATGTGAAGGTGTCGCGGCTGACGTCTCCGGCTCTATTGAAATACCTCGCTGACCGTGGTATTCCCCGTGACATCGCCCAGCGATATTGTGTGCAAGTTGACTATCAGCTTCATGGCAAGGACTACTATGCCATCGGCTTTGAGAACAATGCTCACGGTTACGAGCTGAGGAATCCCTTCTTTAAGGGCTCTTATCCTCCGAAACATATTACTCTTATTGCCAATGGCAATGCCCGGTGCAATGTCTTCGAGGGTTTCATCGACTTCCTTTCGGCTGAACGCCTCGGCTTCAACGACGGCATGGACTCGGTAGTTCTCAACTCTGTTTCCAATGTTGCCAAAGCCATAACGCCGTTGGCAGACTATACTGTTATCCAGTGCTATCTTGACAATGACGCTGCCGGTCGTGCGGCATTCGCCAGACTCCGGCGTGAGTTCGGCGATAAGGTCATGGACAAGTCGGCACTATATCCTGACAACAAGGACCTGAACGACTACCTGATGTCGCTCTATCCGAAAAAATCATCAAAACTCAAACTCTGAAAAACGTGAAAACAATTCTCAACAAACTTGGCGGAATACGCCTTACCACCGGCCGTTTCTTCGGCTTCTGGATTGCTCTCTTTGCAATCATATTCGCAATGACCTCCTGCTCGGATGACCTCGATGTCCAGCAGTCCTATCCCTTCACTGTCGATGTGATGCCCTACGGCGACAAGATTGTCAAGGGACAGACCGTGGAGCTGCGCTTCGAGATCAAACCTGAGGGCAACTATTCCAATACTCTTTACACCATCCGCTATTTCCAATACGATGGCGAGGGGACTCTCAAACTCGTTGACGGCCCCGTGCTGGTCAACAACGACCGCGTGCTTCTTGAAAGCAAGACATTCCGCTTGAACTACACTGCCCGCACTTCTGAGGCTCACAAGTTCCTCATAGTTATCGAGGACAACTTCGGCTCGACGCCGTGGGAGCAGACTTTCGAGTTCAACGGCAAGAGCGGCGACGATGACGGCGGCGACACTCCCGGAATCATCGGACCTATTGTAGGACCCGTAACCCCGATTATCCGATGAGAAAAATCCTGATATTCCTCATGGCGATAGTGGCCGTCACGGTCACTTCGCCGGCTTTCGCCGCAAAGCGAAGTATTATGGAACTGCCGCTCTTTGAGCGGGCAGTTCTGATAATCAAGAAATTCGAGACACTCCATAAACCGAAGCACTGGCCCTATGTCGGCTACGGACATCAGGTACAGCCGGGCGAGCCATATCGCCGAGGCGTTCAGCTCACTGAGGCACAGGCCGATGCCTTGCTCCGCAAAGACCTCGCCAAATTCTGCGCCATGTACTCCAAATACGGCAAAGATTCTGTCCTTCTCGGCGCACTCGCCTACAACTGTGGTCCCGGCGTCGTCAACAAATCCACCGTCCTGAAAAAACTTAAAGCCGGCAACCGTGACATCTTCAAATCCTACGTTTCCCACTGCCGCTACAAAGGCAAGAAACATAAAGGCTTATACACCCGCAGATTGACCGAGTTCGCCGCACTTTTTATTCCATAACGATTCTTAAGTCGAACTGTAAAACACTACAGTTCGACTTTTTCGTATGTTGTTAGTTATGTTTGTGTTCATAATTAATACCTGTATATCATAAATTATTTGTTTCGTTGCAATGAATTAATCTTGCAAAAGGAAAAATGGTTTGAGATAAATATATTCTATCGAATTTAGAATTAATGGTTGGTACTGGAGCTCCTTTAATTGTAAATCCATACTCTTCATCAGGAAGAGCCACGCAAAGCCAAACTTCATCGAATTGTTGGCCTTCATATGAAGTGTAACGATTATATTTCTTCTCTTTTAATGAAAGAGCCTTGGTGATGTCTTCTTCATTAATAGGAATTTGAATTCCTCCAGGATTACAGAATGAAATTACAGGACTTTTTTGACCCGACAAAGCTTCTAAGTCAGTTAATTTTTGGATATATTCTTTCTCCATTTCTACACCTTTAGTCAGATCAACAAATCGGAACTCAACAAAAAAATCAGGATTAACATTTCCATTAATAGCGTTTTCAATTGCTGTTGTTACTTCTGTATTGTTTTTGAGTATCCCAGAAGAAAAGAGTAGTTTAGAGCCGAGAGCAATGTTTATACATGAAAAACCTTCATACCCCCTGTCTTGAAGATATTTATGGATATAGCCTGATATGAAATTTTCTACTTGTTTCGGCGTATTGTAATCATTGTTTTGATATGGATGCAAAGTAACAACCTCCAATCCGACCGATTTCCCTTTATACTTTAAAAGGAAATCTGGCTCATGGCGCTCTCCTATATGATTCACATTTTCAATTCCATCTCTTTCAAATGCAAGTATCGGAGAAATGGCATATTCTTCTTCTTGCTTCTGTAATAAAACGGTTCGGTTCATTAATTGATCATATTGAATTTTCTATATTCTTTTATCAAAATTACTAAATATATTTCTATATCAAAAATAAGACGGCATCTCATTTGCGTATGCCGTCTTATGTGATGTGGTATTTAAAATTCATATCCGAGTTTGATGGATATGCCTTCGCAGTCGAGTTTACGGGGTGAACGAGTATAGTTCATGCTCGTGTGATTGATGAAACTGTCAAAGGTCTCAAATTCGAGTTTTTCGTATGTGTAGCCGATGGAGAGCGACACAGCCTGATTTCCTTTAGTCATCATCCGACAACCGGCGGAGACGTTACCATAGAATCCGTCGTTGTTCGTGACGAAGTAACCGAGTTTGAGGTCGACGAATGGTGCGAATTTACGCTTAGTGAAGGTCCCACGGAAGTCTGCGAAGAGAGGGATGCTTACTTTTGATTTTCTCAGATCGAGAGGAATCTCAGGGTCCCCATACTTACATTCACTCATGAAGTGGAACCCGACACCTCCACCTACGAAGAAATAAGGGTTGACTTGATAGCCGTGCGTGGTGCTGATTTCAAAACGACCGAAGTCATAATCGCCTACACCGATTGTATAGCCGAGATCTGCGAAGCCATGATAGCCCTTACTACTTTGGGCAAAGCATCCTATGGATACCATTATCAAGGTAAGAAGAAAGAAAATCTTTTTCATATCTGGAGATTTTTATAAGTCAGTCCATGTTTTTGACATTGAGGCCCTCTTTTATCTGTGCAGGGTCAGTGATGTCTTTATATAGAAGCCAGTGGAGCACATTCTGATTGCTTACGGTCACCACATAAGCCTGAATGAATTTCCAGCCACGTTCACCCATGTAGTTCATGGCGGCGACCATGCTGTTGAACTTGATGTCCTTCCCATTCTCATCAAGAAGCGTGTATGCTTTCGTCGCAGACTGGAATTGACCCAGATCTACCGATACTTTCACATTCTTGTTAAGGTTTAGGAAGTTGGTACCGGTGCCAAGCAACTCTGCATAGACTCTTTGAGTCGGTTCTTCTGCCGATGCCGTTGTGCTGACGCTAAGCATCAGGACGGACATGAACAAGGCGAGTAAAATCCTTTTCATACTCCTCGGGTTTTATCGTTTCACTGCACGAATTTCCATGCTGGATGATCCCATCGTTAGTGACAACTCCGCATTTTTACCACTGAGGCTTTTGACATAGTATGTGCCGTAAAGCTCTCCATCAATATAGGTTTTGATGGTTTTACCTGATACTGTGTATGTGCCACCACCGTTACCGAGTGCGCCGCGACCATAGTAACTGCCATCCTTATTAAAGGTGATGGAAAGCGCCATGCTGGGGTAATTTGAGATGTCAACCCAGTCCGTGTCGCTGAACTTTACCGACGTGGCATCCCACGTCCCGATGATTTGAGACTTGATGTCGTCCGGTTCGTCTTTATCATCAGAGCACGCCGGAAGAAACACCATGAGAGTTGCAAGGAGCAACATCAGTGAAAATACTTTCTTCATAGATTACAACGAGGGGGATTTTATCCTCGTGCTGCAAAATTACAATTTATAGGCTCACTCTATTTGCACCTTTGAGACAAAAACATTACCTTTGCGTATCGTAATAATATCTGATATGCCAAACACAAAAAGTTCCGACATACGGTATAAAGTGCTTGACCGATGTCTCCGTCGGGGTGGTTATTCCACATCCGAGCTTATGAATGAGGTAAATAAAGAGTTGGAGTTGCAGGGATTCCCAACAGTTTCCGCTTTGAATACCATTAGACAGGATATGGATCATATCGGAAGTTCTTATCCAGACATCTGTATTGTTGACAAAAAAATCGGCAGGAATGTCACGTACTCTTACGAAAACCCAGAATCATCAATTTTCAGGCTTCCGTTCAACGATGATGAACTTGCTCAGTTGTCTCAGTGTATGGCAATACTTTCTCGATTTGAGGGGACACCCCAGATGGAATGGATGCATTCCTTTATCGAACGTTTTAAGCTTTCGCTAAATATTGACGTTGACGGGAAACAGGTTGTCGGGTTTGACGAATGCAGGTATCTTAAAGGAAAGGAATATTTCGCAACTCTGCTTTCCGCAATCTGCAACAAAAGAGTACTTGCCATCGGATATAAAAGCTTTCAACGAGGAGCTGTCAAGGAAGTGCTATTACATCCGTATTATATTAAAGAATACAATAACCGATGGTTCCTCTTGGGTAGAGAACATGGTTTTGATTCAATATCTCATCTTGCGTTCGACCGAATTGAACATATTAGCACCGTCACTGGAGTATCGTTCATTGAAAATAATGATCACGACTTTAACGACGAGTATTTCTCTGATATAATAGGAGTTACCAAGCATCTCGAAATTGAACCGAAAAAAATCAGACTTTGGGTTTCACCTTCACTTTTTCCATATATTCAAACTAAGCCGCTTCATGAAACTCAAAAGCTAAAAAATACTGATGCAAACGGCTATGAGATAGAGATTGAAGTTCGCCCAAATTTCGAGCTTGAACAACTTATCTTATCATACGGCGACGGTATGAGCGTATTGTCTCCAGCAGAATTAAGAGATAAGATCAAAACAAAATTGGAGTCATCATTAAAAAATTACGATTTAGTTCATGTAGATTGAACATATTTTTTGTAACTTTGCATTATGGAACCAGTAGACCAGATAATCGAGGAACAGAAAGTCGATACCAGCGAGACTTGGTTGTGGGAAGCATATCCAGATGCTTTCCGCAAGTTGCTTGTTGACCATAGTTCCAGACGCAATATAATTTGGGCCACCGATTCCTACGAGAATCTTGGAGAGGGCTACCGTTTTGATGACGAGATTACACCTGAAAAGATAATCGGAGAAAACGGTCTTATAATTCGTCCTCGTGCCCTAAAAGACCGGGACGAACAGATTCGCCGAGTCAAGGATAAAGCTGAAGTGTTTACCCCATCATGGATTTGCAATGCACAGAACAATCTGATTGATGAGGCGTGGTTCGGACGGGCTGGAGTGTTCAATGAAGAGATCACTCTTGAAGACGGTACACATACATGGATTCCGAGTAAAGATAAAATAGAGTTCTCTGACGAGAAAGGCAAGACTTGGAGAGATTATGTCCGCGACATGCGGCTTGAAATCACTTGCGGTGAAGCTCCTTATCTCGTAAGCCGATATGATGCAGTAACAGGAGAACCTATTTCGGCTTTAAATATGCGAATAGGCTTGCTCGACCGTAAACTCAGAGTAGTTAGTGAGAACACTGAAACCTCCGGAGAGTGGATTGATTGGGCAAAGACTGCACTTGAATGCACTTACGGATACGAATGGCAAGGTGACAACCTGTTACTTGCCCGTGAAGCATTGATGCTAACGGTACTTGATTATTATCGCGCAAAATTCGGAAAAGAAATGCCCAAGCAGAGCATTCCAGGTCTCGCTTACATTATTTCATGGAATCTATTCCAAATGGATGGCCTGAAATATGTTATCCCAGAGTCGTGCGGAAAGAGGCTCATAGATAATGGATTATTTGCGGATATTTTTGCAGATGAGGCACCCCAGTATGAAAAATGCAAAGCATGCGAAACCGGAATTGGAGATCATACGGCATTGTTGTAAAAATACGTGATTGGAAAGCCTATCATAATTCCGTCAATAAGAAAAATAAAGATGTGACAGATATCTCATTTCGGTCACTCCTTAAACATTAAAACCACATGGCAGATATTGAAAGTAAATTCAACATTATAGGCTATCGAGTATTGTATGCCTATACTATTGCAGATGAAGCCCATAGTGGATATGTAAAAATTGCTGAACGCATCTTCCATTTGGATGATGATGATGTCTCATTGGCACAAGATGATGCCACGATTCTCCAAGAAAAGATATTATTAGAGCTACCATTGAATGCTCAACTTGAACGAATCTGGTTTGGGCTAAGAACCGAAATAATTGGGGACATCTCAATAAATGGTCGCTTGGTATATGATATTGCTGAGCAACAAAGTCTTCCATGCAAGGCTTTCCTTCCCGATGGCGCAGACTTATGGTTTAAGGCGGATCTGGCACAAATTGATGCTGTAATTGAATTAGCGAGGCAGGAAGCCATAAATCAAGAGGAGAAAAGACGTGAGCGTGAGAGTTGTGAACTTGTAGATTCAAAAAAGAAGAAAAATTCAGGCAACCGCACAACCACATCTCGTCCGACTCGATCCATTAGGTTCCGCCCTGAACAAAAGAAAGCCATTGAATACACCGTTGCACATTTCTCTAATAACTTGGCAAAAGATTGGAAACCTCGTTTTCTTTGGAATGCTAAAATGCGTTTTGGTAAAACCCTTTCGGCTCTTGAGGTGGCAAAACAGAGAGGATACAAGTCTGTTTTGATTATCACTCATCGCCCGGTTGTCGATGATGGGTGGCATGAAGATTATGAAAAAATATTTTTTGACAAGCCGAACTATAAATATGGATCAAGAAATATTAATGATGACGACAATATTGAAAATTTCGAGGACTTAACACATCAGACTGAGATTGAAGATGGTGGATTTGTATTCTTTGTTTCAATGCAATATCTTCGTCTTAGTCAACTGGTCGGTGGTAAAGAGAAGAAACGTAATCAAGAAAAAGAAGCAATTCTTAATTATCCATGGGAACTGATTGTAATAGATGAGGCGCATGAGGGTACAAAATCTGACGTTGGCAGCAATGTGATGCGATACCTATGGCTTGACACCCCAGATGTGTCCTTAGAAAGTCAGGAAGAAGCTAAAAAAACTAAACGAGCAAAGCGTGCGGATCTTCCTCATACTCTATCTTTGTCAGGAACTCCATTTAACCTATATGGTGATTTCTCAACATCTGAAATTTTTACATGGGATTATGTAGAAGAACAGGAAGCAAAATTGAATTGGAACAACAAATTTGGAGATGATCCAAATCCTTATGATGTGCTTCCTAAAATGCATATTTTCAATCATGATATCGAAGGAATAACAGGACCTATCGAGTCATCAGGAAAAGAGAATAATCGCGAATTTGATGATGATGAGCTTGACGAGACTAAAGCCGGTTTTAGCTTCTCTCAATTTTTTCAGGTTTGGACAGGAAAGCCGAAAGTCGATAAGGCCATCATGCCAAGTCCCGAGAGCAAAGGGCGATTTATGCATGAGAACCAGGTAAAGAAATTTTTCTATAAACTTGCTGTTGGGACAGAAGAAGGCTCTAATTATCCATTTTCAACCGAGGAATTCAGAAATTCATTCCGACACACGTTCTGGATGCTGCCGGGAGTTGAGCATGCTAAAGCCTTGAAGAATCTTCTTGAAGAAGAAATATGGGTAATTGATGGAGAGGAGCTCCACAATCCTTATTTTGAGTCCTTTAGAGTAATAAATGTAGCAGGTAAAGGTGATGAAGAACAAGATACCCGAGCGCTTCGAGCTGTCAAAAAGGGTATTTGGGAAGCAGACAGAGATGGCTGCTATACAATTACACTTTCTTGCGGGAAACTCACCACTGGTGTAAGCATTCCACAATGGACGGCTGTATTTTATCTCAAAGGCAACGATGATACACGCGCATCGGCATATCTTCAAACCATCTTCCGTGTCCAGACCCCTGCCGTAATTAACGGACGTCAGAAAACGGATGCCTATGTATTTGATTTTTCGCCTACTCGTTCTCTTAGAGTGTTCGCCGAAGCTGTAAAACTCAATGTAGCAAGTAGGAGCGGTCGATCGCCATTTGAGCCGGCAGACTCTGAAGAGGAGGAAAAGCAAGGAGACAAATGGCTAAAATTCATGCCAATCCGGCCTCTTGTACCTGGGCAAGATGGTACTATGCGTCATTATGATGCAAAACAACTATTTGATGAGCTTAACCATCACCTAACCGAACGTGCTGTGAGAAGTGGATATGCTGATAATAGTATCTACGATCCTGTGTCCGTAATGAATCTTGATGAAGAAGGGTGCCGAACATTAGCAGAACTTGGCAGGATCATCAATTCTTCTGGAAATCAAGAAACAGTCCCCACTGTCGTTACCAATCCTGCACGACCAGGAGGAAAAGGAAGTTCAAAGGGAGATCATGATAGTGATGATCCCAGCACTCCCCATGAAAAAACGGAAGAAGAAAAGAAAAAGGAAGAATGGAACAAAGAAAAACGTTCGCGTATGCAAATCTTGCGTGCGATGTCGGTACGAATACCTCTTCTTATGTACGGCGCCGAGGTGAACGATGAACATGCTGAGCTTGACATAAATAATTTTACAGCTCTCTTTAAAGGAGATAGAGCGTCTTGGGACGAATTTATGCCATCCGGCGTTACACCTGAAATCTTTGACAAACTCCGGGCTTGTTACAATCCCAGTGTGTTTAGGAGTGCAGCTAAACAGATTAGGGAATATGCTCGTGAAGCGGATCGCTGCGATGTGGAAAAAAGAATCGCAAAGATTGCGGAAATTTTCTCATTCTTTCACAATCCTGATAAAGAGACGGTACTTACGCCATGGCGTGTAGTCAATATGCACATGAGTGATACTCTTGGCGGATATGCTTTCTTTGACGATACTTTCATTGACAAATCTAACCACAGGTTATCTGATCCTCGATTTGTATTTCAGGAAGGCGTAACCGATAAAATTTTTGAGGTTAAGAATCTCGAAAGTTTGGAACATATACGCATATTAGAGATGAATTCCAAGACAGGTCTTTATCCTCTTTATGTTACATACTCGCTATATCGTGCACGTAAAAAATTATATGAGGATGCTCATCTTCTTGATGGCACGAAAGTTGTCCCAGATGATAGACATATCTGGGATGAAACATTACGTGAAAATATATTTGTGGTGTGTAAAACTGAAATGGCTCGTAAGATTACACGCCGAACTCTCATAGGATTTCGTCGCGATGGTGACGGAATGGAACTCCCGATAAATGCAATATATCCCACTTGGATGTTATCGGAAAAGGACCTTGTTGATGGGAAAGTCCTAAAAATGCCAGAAGGACAAAGACCATCAGCTGTGCAAAAACGCAAGACAGACCTTGTCGGGATTATTCGTGCAAATATTAAACTATTCGCGCATGATGTTCAAAGCCGAGCATGGTGGGAAAAACAACTTAAACGAAAACTTGACAAACAAATATCAGATATGGTGAAATTTAACGCTGTTGTTGGAAATCCGCCCTACAATGAAAACGATGGAAGTGGAGCTTCTGATGATGCTGCAAATCCCATTTATCAACATTTTGTCCGTGGAGGTAAATCAATTAATCCTGATATACTAAGTCTAATTATGCCATCCAAGTGGATGGTTGGTGGGAAACTTGTCCTCAAACCTTTTAGAAAAGAGATGATGGAAGATTCCCATATATCTAAATTCGTTGATTTTGAAAACTCTCAAGCAATATTCTCTACATCTCATATTGATGGAGGCATTTGCTATTTTACATGGCAAAACCATTATGCCGGGCTGACAGAATATATATACCAATCAGAAGACGGGGGGCGAAACATAGCTAATCGAAGATTATCTGACGGAGGTACTGATATAGTTATAAGAGACGATCGTCGTCAGTCTATCGTATCCAAACTGCAGTCTAAAGGAAAATCTTTGAAAGAGATCATTTCCGAGACCAAGCCATTTGGTATTAGAAAGGATATATTCAACACTCCGGAAAATTATCCTGATTCACAACTATCGGACATCCCGTTTGATGGTGCAGTAACAATTCATGGAGTAAAGGGAATTAAAGGTGGTGCCAAACGCAAAGTAGGCTTCGTAAATCCTTGTATCGTAAAGAAGAATGCTTCGTGGATTTCAAAATATAAGGTATTCTTTACTACGTCATATTCTACGAATGCCGTTACTCCTCCTCAACCTATATTGGCAGGGCCAAATGTAATTTGCACTGAGACATTTATAGTAATTGGACCCTTTGAGAGCCCATTTGAAATGGACAGCGTTGCGAAATATATTCAAACTGTTTTCTTCAGAGCTGCCCTATTCTTCGGAAGAGGATCAATGCAAGTTTCTAAAGATGTTTTCAGATTCGTTCCACTTGAAGATTTTACTCAGGAATCCGATATCGACTGGACTAAACCTGTAGAACAGATAGATAAAGATTTATACAAAAAGTATGATCTTAAGGCTCACGAAGTTGATTTCATCGAAAAGATGATAAAACCGATGGAATAATATGGGAACCGAACCGTTAACGCGCCAACAGAAAATCATAAGGTTGTACCTTGCAAAAGTAGCAGCCAAACGAAGCGTTGTCAATTATACCGATCTATGTAAAGATTGCAGGTTGCCATATACTATGGATAATCCTGACCATCGAGCCAAATTAGGTCACGATTTAGGTGCAATCTCTGAGCAAGAGGTCCGAGATTTTGACAGACCCATGCTTTCGTCCGTAACAGTCAGTTATATCGGAGGAAGCATGCGACCGGGCAATGGCTTCTTTAATTTAGCAGAAGATCTTTACGATTATGACAACCGAGAAGAGTTCTTTTATTCAGAAATGCGAGATACTCATGACTTCTGGGCATCTCCTGAAGGCAGATTAGAGATTGCAAAATTTGAAAATGAAATAGCAGGATGGAAATGAATCTTAGTGACGTAAAGCATAATTTTGAGCGGTGGCTTGAAGAAGGCGCTGCGCGAGATTCTGTGCGTCGTCGTGAGATTCTGAATGTCTGTGAGCAAGTGCTCCCATGGTTTGTGCGCGAGAGGATTGACCCCGATTTTGATATTCTTTATGGTATCCAAAATGCAGAGGTGGTACACACTCTCTGGAATAAGATTAAATCGGATCCTCAACTTAAAGCAGAAAATGCAGATCGCAGTCCGGTTAACTATACAGAAGTTTTGAGGCTTTATGAAAACTTCCTTAGAAAACCGGCTGTCAAAGGGAACAAGACTATATTCGTAGAGCAACAGAAATCAGAACCAGACCTTATTTCGGAAGGAGCATTACAAGAGATTCATGTCACTAAACATGAACGCAATCCGTATCTCCGAAGAAGATGTATTGAAATACACGGATGGAGATGCAAAGGTTGCGGTCTTGATTTCAAGGAGAAATATGGTAAATTAGGTGCTGATTTCATTGAAGTCCATCACTTATATCCCATCTCCAGGACTGATGGAGAACACACCGTTGACCCAGCTACAGAATTGGTGCCGCTTTGTGCCAACTGCCATGCAATGATTCATCGACTCAAAGGAGAAGAAATGAGCGTAGAGAAACTGCAATCCTACATTTCTCCGGAATATCTCAACTTCAAGAAGCAGACCTATGAGAACGATTGATGATGTAAAGGTTGAGTTCCTTAATCTGAAAGCCCCGTTTGTATGGTCGCTGAGACTCTCTACCGAAGAGTTTGAAGTCTTACGCTCATATATAACGGACAGTCACGGTCCAGCGGATTATCCTTTGGTGATGATTTTCGTTGCCGAATGGTACAAGAGGTGTTATGACATCAGCACTTCCATAACATCAGAAATGCCATGGTTAAATGCCGAGGCGGTCTGGCGTGGATGTGGTTTCAGAGGTTATAATCAATGGATCTATAGTTCCGAACGAGGCAAGGAATGGCTATATTCGATGTATGTGCTTGGTGGTTTGTCTGCAAAACTTGAGTGCGGACATCCTGAAGACCATCTACTTGAACAGCTTTGCCGCTTATACCACGGTGAAGATGTGACGCTCTCAGCGGCAGGGACACGTGCCATTGCATTGGCAAAGTCAATAGAGAACGGAGGAAGCCTCTTCTATTTTATCCAAGAAATCATCAACGGTAGATTCCCTTATTCCATTGAGGACATCGAGAATAAATCCGGAGATATTTATGGCCTGATCAAGCTTCTGCAAAACGCCAATCGCCGTGCTCTCCGGGATAAATTCAGTTGCGAATGGCTCATCAATTACGCCAATTTCTATGAGACAATGAGTCGGAGACTCAAATTAGGTCTTAAACCGGAACGCGGAGCAAATGGTGAGCGTCAATATTTAAGTTATGAACGTCTGGAGAGCTGGAAGTTCGACCATCCCGAAACTATTGCAAGGATAAAAATCTCACTACGGTTTTTATGCGATGGTGTGATAATAAAGGATACTGATTTTGACAATCCTGTGTTGACCTACTCGAATACAGGCAATGATGAAATCGGATTCTTAGCATGGAACAATAAGGATGCGGCAATTTCCGATAAAATTCCAAACAGGTTCTTCACATCTGTAGAAGTCGTTGTTCAAATAATGAGAGTGGACGGTTCGACAGAAGAACGTCCGGTGGCTGCAAATGCAGATTTCCCGGATTTCCTTCAAGTTTATAAGGTCGCTAACCGCATTGCCGAATGGAGTTCCCGACAACGTAATTCAGCGACAGCAGTTGTTTACAACAAATCGTGTAAAATAATCGCGCCGCCCGAAGTCGAAGTCATAGAAAAGCCTTTCTATCTGAATGTGACGGATGGCTGTGAACCTAAGGAAAGCGTAGCTTATTGCTGGACTGAAATCGAGGATAGTGTGATTATTCGTGACCGGATTGGCAATGAGGTCAAACTCTATAATCGCTCGGGTGGTTATGACATTTTCATCAGGCGGTATGAAGATGTAATTGCATATCATAACTCAGGAACAGTATCATACCGGTTCAGAGGGAACATTGATGACGAGTGGCAGACTGAAGAGATTCCAATCTTGTTTGGCACAGACAGCATTGAAATAAGACGTTATCAACCTAATTCTGATGATTATGAAATTATAGCTCCTGAAAAGATCATTTATCGTCAGCAGGATCTATCTATTGAAGACGTCGAAAATCTTAAAGAAGGTGTTACCAATATAACCATACTTCTACAAGGGAAAGAGCGAAAACTTAAGGTATGGTATGTGCCTTATGATGGACTGGGCAGTCCCATAGTGCGCGATTTTCGCAACAAATGTATTCATTGGTTTGACGGAACAGAGAACAAATCTGAATCTGATGGACTTATAGTCAATGTGATTCGAGGAGATAGTTTCAATCAAGTAATAGTTCCTATATATGCCCCAATAGAGGGACATGAAATCTGGATTGACAACGAATTGGCAGAACGATTACCGTTGCAACAGAATGTCCAGATACCGTTCCTGAACTGTGAACACTTTACTGTGAAAACCATAGACGGCTCCGGAATACGCACGATGACGGGAGATCAGCTTCATGACCTCTATTATCAGGCTCCCGATCAAGGGCTGGGCGAGAAATGCCAGCTCTCTACAGTCAGGAAGGGATACATTACAATGTATCTGTTCAATCCTGCGGATAAAACAGAAAAGACAGAGGTGGCGGGAGGAGTGAGACTGCCTGTATACACTTTAAGACATCCCCGTCATTATGGCAAACCCGATATACCGGTCAGCACTCCGTTCAAACCGATTAAACCAATTCCTTTGACCGAGGCCTTTCAGACAGCCGTTGACAATAACACATATTTTTTTGTTTTCAGAGATCTGAAACTCGGAGTTAAAAAGGAAAGTCTCATAAGAGACCTATTTATTCCGCTTGCCCAGTCTGGACAGCTGAATAATGCCACATTCATCCAGCTGTGGAGGCTGGCTTTTGAATTTCATTTTGACTGGCTGTTACTTCCCCGTCAACAATGGGAAGAAGTACCGGAAAAATATCGTCCCCAAATTATTGATTTCTTTCTATCAACACCGAAAGCCACCAATGAATATGAACGCAGACAATTGGAAATATTCCTGGAGGATTATTGGGATTTCAATGATTTCACCACAGATGATAAAGTCGCGGTGAAAGCATTGAAAATGATACTCGGAACAGCAGCGAATTCTCCTGTCTCCCGGCATTCGGTAATGAAAGAGTTCATCGAAGAGTTTGACAAAAGCAGCGTGAAATTTCACGAAATGACAAAGATTTTAAAGAAATAACGAGATATGTCCAATCAACATCTTAAATTCAGCGAGTTGTATTCAGCATGTAAAGAGCGTGCTGAACGGACTCTTGGCACCTTGTGGTGTGGTGAAACCGGCAACGAAAGCCAGCGAGATTATGCCAGACAGATTCGAGAGTTGATTTCTCGTTTGTTTGCCCCTGAAACGGCTGTGCCAATGGTTGAGTGTCTCAATAGATATAAGGAGGTTAACTCGGTGTCAAGCGAAGAGGCGAAAAGTCTGGTAGGTGGCTTATGGACAAAATCTTTCGCTCCTTACGAACATCAATATCAGTGCTGGAATACAGTTTTAAGGACTTGTACAGACGATGGCAGATACAAATCATTTGTCGTAACGACAGGCACAGGGTCCGGAAAGACAGAATGTTTCATGCTTCCGCTTGTGCATGACCTGAAAAACCAGAGTCAAAGGGAAGTGACGGAGGCTATCTTCCTTTATCCCCTCAACGCCTTGATGGAGGATCAAAAAGATAGACTTGAAGAGCTTCTAACAGGCAGTGACCTGAGATATTGTGTCTATAATGGAGATTTGCCGGAGAAAGAACCCAAGGATGATGAGCATTCTGATTATGATGAAAGTGTCCGTCGCAAAATTGATATGATCAGAGGAATTGTCCGTGATAAGGATAATAATATCATAGAGCACAAATACAGACATTGCATCGCAACACGTGACGAACTACGCAGACATCCGGCCGAGATTCTTCTTACGAACCCCACAATGCTCGAATATATCCTTCTGCGGACCAAAGATTCGTCGCTGATTGCACCAAAATCCCTCAGATGGATGGTGATTGACGAAACCCATACATATTCCGGTGCCGGGGCTGCGGAAATGGCAATGCTGTTGCGCAGATTGCTCCTCGCGTTTGACCTGACAGCCTCGGATATACGTTTCGCAACTTCATCTGCGACCTTGGGCAACGCCAAGACGGAAGAGGAGCGTCAGAAAATGAATGAGGATCTTAGAAAATTCATATCTGACCTTACAGGATTGGATTTGCCTCAAATCGAGGTGATCGGGGGGCAGCGAAAAGGAGAGGAAACAATCCCAGACAATACAGATGCCGCTCTTTGGAAGAAGATTGTCAATGCTCCCAACGGCTACATTAGACTGAATGAACTTTTTCCTGATAAAGGGTCTGTAATAGAGATGCTTCAGGCTCTGGATGAAATGTGCGACAGGCTACCAGAGAAAACTGAGTTGAAGGTAAAAGTACATTTCTTCTTCCGCGTACCTAATAATGGACTTTTCGTAAAGCTATCGGAACTTGTCGGTGGTAGCTTCAAGATTTATACAGAGAAACCAACTGATGGAAGTCCTCAGGATGCTCCGTTGATTGAATTAAGTCGTTGCAAGCATTGTGGGGAATATGTGGCCGTGGCTCAAATAAACCGTCGCGACAGTTCATACGGGCCTATCACGATGGATGATTCCGACATGTTTGAACTTGAACCAGATGAGGAAGAACGCTCGGATAAGTTTATCTTTGCGGTCACAGACAAAAAACTTCAGGCCGGTGACAACAATGCAGCCTTTAATATTGTCGGGGATAGATTTATAGAGGCTCCCGGCAGCATGAACGAGGACGGAGGTTGGCGTGTGATTGCAAACACGCAGAATCGTTGCCCTCATTGCAGCACAAAACTTACCAAGACCATCGGCGATGATGAAGGTGAAGATTCATACGAAGAGGAAGACGGTAAAAAATTACAGAAATTCCGATTTTCTGTCGATCTCATCTCGCGTATAATCGCTCCGGAAATTCTTGACCAGCTTGCTGAGGCAGACAATACTGACGGTCTTTTACACAAAGGTCAACAATATATCAGTTTTGTTGACAGCCGCCAGGGGGCGGCCCGTGGATCGCTCGGACAAAATCTGGAACAGGAAAGGATGTGGGTATATAGCCGCATATTCCATGAACTAAACCGAAGAGCCGCTTTATCGGATGAGGCAGCCGACAAGATTAAAGAAATAGAAGATCAACTCGGACTTCTTAATCCTCGCCGGGACAGAGACAAGATAAACGAATTATATACAGAAATCGATAATCTTGAGGCAATCCAAGGCGCAAAACTCTCATGGGCTGAAATCACTAAGCTTTTAGAAGAGGATCCGATTTCGGATATGTTCGCCCGACAGTTCGCAAAACGTACCGCCAACAGTGACGAACTTGATATTGACGGTAATGCCTTGCCACTTGTCAAGCGCCGCTATATTCAGTCTATCATGGTCGAATTCCTCGGCAAACGACCTCTGCATAGCGCATCGCCTGAGACAATGGGATTGTTTACGACTATCTACGACAGGATTGAGAAAAGTCTAACAGAAGACCTGCCGGAATCGGTCGAAAAATTGAACAATCTCATTCAGGATTCCAATAACAAAATCAAAAAAGAAGACTGGCACAACCTGTTGCAGGTATTCCTTGATTATAATGTCAGAAGCAATGAGTCAATCTTTCTACGACTAAGGGATGATGATCCACTGGATATCAAATCTTGTGTCCGATTCGCAACCCAACGCCAAAGAAGAAGGACGGTGCATAAACCCTCGGTGGAATCTAATCAGCCATCGAGAGTCGTAAGATTTCTAGCCCAACTGCTTGTAGATGATGGAGTATATCCTACACAACGGGATGCTTTAAGGAATGAGGCTGAGCTTATTCAGGAAGTGATTGATTCTTTATGGGAAGACCTGACGGAGAAATATCACATTCTTGAACATGCTACGCAATATGACAAAGACAGAGGTGTGCATATTAAGGACCGCGATGATACAACAAGTGAAGATCTTGTCCCTTGGCGTCTTAATGTAGCAAATCTTTCTTTTAAACTATTCGACTCTGTCGCGCTATGCGACACAAACACAAACGGCACAGAACTTTCTGCCAAACGTCTGCGCCCGATAAATGTATGGTTTAAAAACTATTCGCCCTATTTGAAAAATCGTCACCATGTAATCCGAATCGGTGCTGATTTTACGGACACATGGGAGCCATTCCATGGAGCCGCAGATAAGATGGAACTTTCTACATGGGCCGCTCAAAAACGTACTCTATTATGGAATAATGGATTATGGGGTGATGGTGGTGTCTTTTCTGAACGTCTGAACAACATATATCTGACCCCTGATATTTTTATTCAGGCTGAGCATACTGCCCAAGTAGACAAGATGATTTCACGCCAGGTGCAAAGGGATTTCAAGAAACATCTACTCAATATTCTGGCTTATTCAACAACGATGGAGATGGGTGTTGACCTCGGAGATCTTGAACTTGTCATGATGAGCAGTGTGCCACCTCAACCCTCGAATTATAAGCAACGAGCAGGTCGAAGCGGACGTAACAACTATGTAAAGAGTGTCGCAATAACTTTATGTGGCTCGGATGCCGTAGGATTACGGACTCAACTGAATCCAGAGGAGAATATTATTGCACGAAATGTAAACACTCCTACGACGGATCTCACAAGTGCTCAGGTCGTTCAACGTCATGTAAACGCATTTCTCGTCAGAGAGTTTGGCGTTTTCAGCATGAGTGATCACGCAGGCTCGATAAATCAGAAGGTAGCCGATTACTATACACCTTTTGTATATGGAAGAGAAGGAAACCATATCCACTACTATAAGAGTGACAATTCTCCGGCATCACCAAATGACGGATTAGGCAATCAGACAGATACACCTTATGAGAGATTCAATGAATGCTGTGCCAGTGCAATCAGCACGGAATTGCGAAGAAAATTGGAGTCTCTTCTTCGTGGCACCTGTTTTGAGGGCAGAGTCGAAAGGGTCATTCAAAAAGCACGTGAGGCAAACGAGCGATGCTATGATGAACTCGAATGGAAAATCGAGGACATAAGCATTACTTACAAACGGAGTGATATATCCCAAAAATATCGGAACCTGTTGACTGTAAAATTTCTGGAGCTGCTGGACGAACAGTTGTTAAGCTTCTGGGCGACCAACCGATTCACTCCCAATGCCAACATGCCGGTAAATGTAGTAGCGTTTGATGTCAATTCAGGTTTAGAACAATATTACAAAGCATCCACTACCTCCAATCCATCGTACTCTCTCCGGGATGCCCTTCAACAATATGCACCGGGCAATTCTGTCGTTATGGATGGTCGTGTCAATATCGTCAGAGGTTTGCGTTATACAGGTTTCTTCAAAAGGAATGTGACTTTCAAGACCTTATATCATAATGCGCAGCAAACAGTTATTGATGCAAAAAATGACATTTCCGATCATATAGTTTGGCCAGTGAATCAGGAAATCGGGTTGGAAATGATACAACCGACCGAATTCCTGCCTGACATCAATGAGTCGGAAAATCGAATAATGGCAAGTAATATTTACACTCGTGTAAACGCCCAGTTGATCGGTGCGTCCGAATGGGGAGACATTGTTACCGAGCCTCATTTGTTCTCATTCCGAAACAGTAAGGAAAGCGGTAGCGCCAAGATCCTTTATTACAATGATGGTCTGGGAAATGGGTATTGTCATTGCACACGATGTGGTAGAACAGTATTGGAGAACTGTGCTGCTGATTCAGAAAGGAAACTGGACAGATTACCTTCCGAATTCAATAACATTCCGGCTGATAACGAAGAACAGCCGAATTTCCATTATGAAATTTCGGGTGCTCAAACAAGTCACCGTTGTGCGGGTAGCAACCGACCTGATTCAGTCAAAAGGAATATTATCCTTGGAGACCTCATCCAGACAGATTATACTGAAATACGTATAAGGCATAAAGATGACAGAAACTGGATAAGTCATATTTCGGCTAACCCGAAATATCCGACAGAATATTCCAATTACAAACTCCTGACCACTCTCGGTCTTGTTTTCAGTAGAAGCCTTGCGGAAATCCTTGGAAAGGATACAAGTGCAATCGGCTTTACATTGACGCCCAATGGGCATATCTGTATCTTTGATACGAACCCTGGGGGAGCGGGATATTCAAATCAACTTGCCGAGATGGAAATGATGAAGACCGTTATAAGATATTCGGCTTCTATTCTCCAGACAGCCGAAAGGTCTAAATCAAAAGATATGCTTCTTGATAAGTTCACTATGCACTATCTGGAAGATATTGACATTGAATCGGCGATTCATTGGATTGAAGAAGAGGACAGGAATGCTGCGACCATACCTAATGAGGTACGAGCTGTAGTTGGTGATACTGCTTCGGAATCATCACTCTCTAAGATTCAAAGAGCTGTAGCCCTGTGCGATGGGGATATTACCCTTTTCGTGGATAATGATTATTCTAAATGGAATTATGGAGACTCAGATGGTGGTTGGCGAGGCCACTTATTGAATTATTTCCATCGCAAGGGTGATGATATCAAGTTTGTCATTATTGAAAATGCAGAAGACTCCATGAACGAACCTGTGAAAGAAATGGCTCGTGAAATAAAGTCATGGTCACGTGGCATCTTCAAGATGAATAATCCATTGGCAGGTAAAGACATTTATCCTTTGGCCTATTTGAATGGTAAACTCTATATCACAAACAATCCGGAGTTTAGCACCCTTGATGAGAAGTGGGGTAACGGCACCGTTTTCGTTGTGGATTATAATCTTGATTTATCCGCTATCGAAGAGGTGGATTTAAGATATCGATCCACCACTTCAATTGTGAAGCTGAGTGGAGAAACGGCGTCTGAAATATCCTCTAAAGATTTAGGCGCAATTATTGAAAGTGAGGCCAACAGTATCTTTAATGAGTTTTTCTCATACTGTCGCAAGAAGAACTGCCCTGTTAAGTTCTCATATCAGGATGAGCACCTAAAAAGTGTGATGGGAATAATTCTTACACTCCAGACCATTGAATACTTTGCACATAAGCTCGATAAGCCTTTCTCTGTGGAGTTCATGGTTGAAAAATATCAAGACATCCAACGCCGCCCAGGAATGGCTGTCAACCTGCAAAACAGTGGAGACAGAGACCTCTATCTTAGCGGCTTATCGCGAGCGTGGGTTGAGTCCCTCGATATATCCGGGTCAATCGTACCGGTGGTGTCAAAGGAGCGTAATACGCTTACTCACTGGCGTGAACTGTCTATTGAATGCGCCGGGAAGAAGCTCAGCATATATCCTGATGGCGGCCTTCTGAACGGATGGACAATTTCACGCAACAACCGAAGATATTTAGATCCGACAGATGTTGATGCTTCGACAGAAGTGCTTCTCACTCGTAATCAAGATATAAAGATAGATGTAACCATCGAAAACGTGTAAATTAATATGGCATCCGAAGAAGATAATGTTGTGAGACTTCTTTTTCCCGTTTCCGGTAATGGCGATTGTATCTTCTGTATCGCAGACAATGCAGAAGGTACACGTTTCTCAATGATGATTGATTGCCATGTCTTCACCCCTGAGATAAAGGCCATTGTAACAAATACGCTTAAATGTCATCTTGATTATCTTGTTGTGACACATATTGACAATGACCATATAGATGGAATTTGCAATATGCTATATCAAATGCCAGAACTTAGGATTGACCATATCATATTCAACAATCTTTTTGTCAAGGATAGAGAAGATGCACAAATGGTTTCCCTTAGCGAATTTGAAAAGGAACAGATTAATAAATTAAAATCGTTAATTCCGAAGTGGAAACCATGTTCAGAACATAAAGTTGCTGCAAAAGAATCATTAGCATTATCCACCTTGCTTCAAACGAACTGGGATATGGCTTGGAATAAAAATTTGATGCTCGTTAATGGAGAATATCTATCTTTGGCTGAATTTGGTAAGATATTTATAGTATCGCCAACACGGATAGCTTTAGATGAACTTTACAAGGAGATTCTTAATGAGTATGCTAAGAGATTTTATGTAAAATATCCATCAGAGAATGGGAAAGAAAAAGAAGCGGAATTATTTGAATTATTGTCTTTAATCTATAATCAGAAAGTTCTGATTACTGAAAAGAAGATTTCCAATCCTATGAGTACATTGGAGGCTGAATATATAAAGCGTGATAGAGACGACTCTTCTAAAACTAATAGATCCAGCATCGCATTTGTTTGGGAATTGGTTGACAAAAAGGTATTACTTTTAGGAGATGCTGCGTCTGATGTGGTAAAAGAAGGTATATTGGCTTATAAAATCAAGAATCAAATACCATTTAATGAAAAAATTATTTTTGATGCCATCAAAGTGTCTCATCATGGGAGTGATGCCAATTTATCAAAGGAACTTTTGAAGCATATCGACAGTCAAAATTGGATATTCTGTGGCTCGACAAGTTCTGCTCCACACTTGCATACGATTGCTAATATCATCTATCAGCCATTGCCGGATTCAATATTTAAACGCAGACTATTCTTTAATTCCTTGTATTATAATAATAACATTTATAATGACATGAAAAATAAGGCTATAATGCTTGAGAAAGAGGGAATCAGAATAGATGTGGTACGACTAAACGAAATAACGCTATGAGTACAAGAAGTATAATACCTTCAATCACGTGTAAAGTTGAGTGTGGTACTGAAAGAGGTACTGCTTTTTTTGTAGATCCTCATAGACTACTAACTGCATTTCATGTAGTAGGTTGTGCTCTGAATGGAAATCCTATCTATGCTGAAATAGATGGAATGTATTATGAATGTGAACTTACCATAGTTAGGAAAGGCAAAGATATAGCCATTTTGAATCTGAAAGATAAAACTATAAATCATGAATATGGCACTCTACTAAGTATGCCGATTGAAGCCAAGACGCATTTTCGCTTTTGGGGATATCCCAGCACTTTGATTGGTGAAGCTGTTGGGCAGTCTGTCAAAATACGAGTAGATGAAATTTACATTGCATTGGAAGGAGACTTTGATGCTTATGCAGTATTTGAAGATGAAAAACATCTCACAGAATATTCCGGTTTCTCAGGATCGCCGGTATATGCCTATAGTGATAAAATAATCGGAGTTGTAACAGATATCTTGGACAGTCATATAGGCTTTATCAGCATCAAGGATGTTGAAAATGAACTAAAATCCTTTGATGTACCCATCGAGTCTAATTATAATGAATTCCAGGTTGTTAGTTACGGTCGTAATGAATGTACCCAAAAGTTGCGCATCCAGATATCAATAGCGGGGAAGCGATATAAACCAGAGTATGATGTACCGAACCAAACTATTGACAAGCTTTTTGCCAATCTTTGGGATATAAGAGACCTTAATAACCATGAAGGCATACTCTGCAAAAGCAAGCAGTTGTTTATCAGCCTACTAAAATCAAATCCCACTCTGCTCGAAAAGGCTCCAGATGTAACTTCTTCGGACTTAGATTACATCATGGATATACAGAGCAATGTAGAACGCCTTAAACTTGACGCTTCAAAATGGAAAATTGTAGAAGATGCCTTGAATAAACAAGGGTTGTCTTGGAAGCAAATTCGAGAGAGCATTCAATATGTAATAGAAAGGCAAGAAAAAGTATATTGTATTTATGGTCCTGCTGGAAGCGGGAAAACACACAATATATGTAGTATTGCCTCAAGACTCATCAAAGACACAAATATTTATCTGTGTTTTGGCATTCAATTCAGTAAAAACGAAGGAGGCATCATTGGCGAAATTCGTAAGATATTCAATTTCGAACATGAAAACTATTTAGAAGAATTACAGAGGAAGGCTGAAACAGATGCTAAAAATATCGGTGCGAGACGTTTTATTCTCATTATAGATGCACTTAATGAGGGTCTTAATGATTCTTACTGGCGCGATGGTTTGGATTTATTGAAACGTGAAATCGATAAATATAACAACTTAGCTCTGGTTGTAACTGTTAGAAAACCATTTCATGAGCGATATGAGCTAAATAGGTGTGGGTATAGAATGCAATACTTGCCAGGATTAGAAAATAGTCATGATGTTGTAAATAAATATTTTGAAGCTTATGGCATAACTTATGATAAAAGCCTTTCTGGATTTAAAAATGGTCTTTTCTTGAATATCTTCTGCGAGACTTATGCCTCGATGCCTTATTATCAAAGAAGATGGTTAGGATCACTGAGAGTATTGTATATGCAATACATCTTTATCCGTGAATCATCTATAGCAGAAGCCATAGATGTTGATCCGGAACAAAATATAATCTGGAATTATCTTTGCCGTTTAGCTCATCTGTCGGTATTTACTTATAGATTTCATCCTATCACTCGGGAAAAGGCAAGATCCGTATCCAATCAGCTTTGTAAAAATCGCACTTGGAGTAAGTCGCTACTTTATAATCTAATGGCACAGGGTTTGCTTTTAGCTGATTGGTATCATCAAACAAATAGCATAGATGAAGAAGCTGTCGTAAAGTTTGAATATGAGCAAATGGAGGATGTTATTAGGGCCATTGCTTTTTTAATAACAAAATCGGACAAACATTCAAAAATCGCCCAACTCAAAGAGTGGATTAAATATAGTGACCAAGAAACATTTTGCACGGAAGGATTCTACCAGTTTTTAACTTATCTAACCGTCCTCTGGCCTGAAAAATTTAATGGTACAGAGATTATAGAAGAAGATACTCTACGAAATAATGCTCTGCTACAACAATGCTTTATCGAAGGATTGGAATGGCATTTTCAGCCAGTCGAGCAGAAACTCTTAGATGATTTTTGGCATGATGCTGAGAGAACTTTAGGTTATCGTTTCATTTTCAGTGTACCTCTAAACAGGATCAAAGGCTTCCTTAGAACTCTACACAGGTCTTTGAACGCACTTGGTCAAGCCGAATTCGATTTCAAATGGACTTCTGTTGTCAATGAACATTATGCAGAGTCGGTACTTTATACAGATGGGGAAAATGAGCAAGAATATAAAACTGAAGCCTATCTATTGACATGGTGTTGCGCTTCATCTCATCCTGTGATAAGGGCTAATGCCAAACGGAAACTTTGCCGTATACTTTGTAAACACGTAGACTTGTTTGAATTGTTAATTAACAATTTTCATGGGACTAAGGATACTTATGTTTTGGAGGGACTGTATAATGCGATATATGGCGCTTTATTATTATTAAATGACATCGAACTATCAAATACGGTATCCGTTCATGTTCATGACAATTACTTCAAAAACAAACAGCCAATAGAGGATATTAGGGTTCGTGAGTGGTTGTTAAAAATATTACTGTTCACACAATCTTCTAATGATGGAGTTCACTTGTTTTCGAAGGCACTTCCCCCTTACACTCCACAAGCAGAGTTGAACCCTAACACAATAGAAGTCAAAGATGATTACTTTGGTTATAGCAAAGGTTCAAAAAAGCTTTGGTATTCACTCTGTGGTTTTTCCGATTTCCATCGCTATATATTAGGATTTAATTCTAATAGCGAAAGCCATATTTACACCCAGATGCGACATGGTCAAGATGGGACTCCATCTATGCTATCTCTCGATATGTTGCAATCTATGGTTGCTCAAGAAATCAATTCAATAGGTTGGAATGACAAATTGGGGGAACTCGACAATGAGATATATTCTCATGGACGTTATGATAATCAACGTGAACGAATAGGAAAGAAATATCAGTGGAAAGCGCTGTTTGCTGTAGAGGCACGATTGATGGATCATTTTGCTGTGTTAGACAGGTGGCACCATGGTTCTATAGGAAATACATATATATTAAATCCTCCTTTCCCATGGTATGGATCCACAATTAATGACTTTGATGTTACATTGCCAGCTGAGAATGAATTAATTGATGATGATGATTTGGCCGACATTCTGGATAAGCAAATGCCTTTTATAATAGATAAGAGCATGACAGATCGTGATTGGGTAGAGCAACCTGTTACAACTGCTGAATGCAAACATTTTTTTGTTGGTGAAAACAACAAATGGATATTATTATCTAAGACATTTTCAGAATATCCCACAAACGGTGAGCATAAGGATGCCTATTTATCCTATGATACAATTTTTGTACGTAATGACGATGTGCATAATTTTGAAGCGTGGATAAAAAAACAAAAGTTCGTTGGAAGAGATATATCACCATCTGGAGAATGCTCGTCTATACGTCTGCTTGAATATCCTTGGATGTTACCTTATGTCAATGTAGATCATAAAGTGTGGACAGATGTTACAACTGGAGATGGTAAATGTCCATGTGGTGTAATGCTATCAAACTTTACCCAACTTCAGGAAGATATTATGGGGCTTGCAGATGAGTATAGGGAAAATAATATGTTACCTTGTCCAGAAATTATGGATACAATGGATCTTCATTTTAAGAGGCATGCTTGTTTTACTTATGGAACAGATGATAAATTAGCTTCGTTCTACGCCGCTACAGTGTATTATCGTGCTGGTATCCCTAAAGGATTACATATCCGCAGAGAAATACTTGAAAGGTTTCTCCGTAAGAAAGGATATTCCATGTATTGGTTAATCTCGGCAGAACGACAACTTATAGTTGGCTCTACTGCTTTACCCAATTATAAAACTTATTCTTTCTGTGCAAAATACCGTGAAGGAGGAGCCGTAACCTGGATAAAAGAATAAGGATGATGATCCTGAACGAAACATGTACTGAACTGTAATATTGACATTATATCAATCATAGTTGTCGTATCCACCGGGAACTGGTCTGTGTGGAGTATCGTTCGTATAATGACGCTCACAGTATTTGATTAAAGAACCGTCAGTTATCACCTTGAAGGCTTGTGTTTTTGCACTTTCAAGTGTTGCGTATTTCTTTTTGCTGGATAACTTCTCATAGCGGTGTTCCAAAGTATGCCTATTCCATAACGAGAACACAATTTCAAGATTACAGAAATTACTGTGGTCCCAGATCTTTATATAGTAATCATCAAAATCCATGAAATAACCATTCTTACGGTGTTTCCATTTTGGAGAATTTAGATAACGTCTATATCGTTGAGCCAGCCTTTTAGCTTCTTCTTCTCGTTCAGACAGCCCATATTCAGAAGTAAGGTTCTCAGCGCATTGAGAACCTACAGTCATAAATCCCCAATCCGGATGAGATATGAGATGTGCGTAGCGTATAGCCTGATGGCAGTTGTCACATTCACCGACAAGGTCCTCCAAATCCTCCATCCCCTCATATTGCCAACCAGAAGTCGGCTTCACATGACCGTGTTCCTCAGCATGGCAATGCTTACATAGTGTTATAAGCTCAAAATCCTCATATTCCCAAGGCTTTCGTCCTTCAAAATAATGAAGATGATGGACCTGCAACTGTTCCTCTGGCAGACATCTTTTGCATCGACAACACGTGTTATTGTCGCGCTTGATTATTTGACGACGTTTTTCATACCATTTTCTGTCTCTATATGAATTGGTGGAAATAAAGGCCATTTTGTTTTATTATTATGAGGAATGTACGATACTATAAACACGGTTGTGTTATTTGAAAACCTTGACGCGACCGAAAATGTTGCCGCGTTTTACCTGTTCGCGGTAGCAAAGATAGAATTTGGTGCAGAAAACGGTTATAACAATCGTCGCAACCAGATTCCACCACTCGATAGATCCATCGATAACACGAATCGCTCTATCTATAATACAACCGACTGATAGTATAGCGAGAGTCAGCCAGAAATTGCGTTTTACCTTATTGCTTAACATTTGATTATCTGATTTGAAATTCAACATACGCCGTGTCGCTTTTCTGAATTGGATATGGCGGATAGTGGAAAGTTTTCACAAGTCGATACGTCGCGGATTTATCACTCAGGTCATAAATCCACGGCTTTACAGTCATCTTGAACCTGCCATCAGGTCGCACGACATATCCAATATCATTAAAACAGACGTCGGTTCCATTTGCCTTTAGTTCAAGATACTTTCCTGAGTATGGAGCTTGGGCCCAGTTTCCTTTTGCCGACCGTTTATCGATTCTATACCATTCGCCAGTGGTCATATCTATATTGCGATTATTTGTAAATTCCACGATAAGTGAATCTATCGGACATTGAATCGGTTTTGAACGGATAAGGGACATTGCCATACCGTCGGCTGTCGAATAGAATTTTTGAGTTAAGCCATGTTTCCTTTCAAATGTATATGATGTCCCGTCTGGAAGATAGTCCCAGGTTGAATCCGTGAATACCAGTTTTGCAGAATCTCCCTCAACTGTGATTGCACCTGATATTAGTTTCCCGGAAGCATCTATTCCTGTGAAAATAAGTGTGCCGTCTTTCAATTTTCCGATACAGTCGTTTATCTCCGTAAGACGGAACAATTTTACAGAAACATTATACCCATTTTCCGCTCTGCTGATTACAAGAGTCGAGCCGTCATCTTGGTTTTCAAATTCACCGAAATATCTTTCATTATGGACATATTCGTCATTACCGGGCACATAGGGTTCAAGTTCCACGGTCATGGAAGTATCATTCTTCAATATCGGCAATGTTTTACCGATAGTACCAACGTAAGAGAACCGCAGTGAATCTCCAGTTTGTGCCTCAATATGGAAATTCCCTAAAGTGTCGGCCAGAAAGGTCTTGCCATCTGAGACTCGCTTTATAACAGTATGTCTTAATGGGGATCCGTCGGGTCCATATATCACTTTACCATCAATAGCAACAGACTCCGGTGCATCAATCCTTTGAGACTTGCATCCAACGACAATAATGGTCAACAAGAGGATAGTAAAGGAGAGAAAAGCCCTTATCATTTGATTTCAGTTTTTGCCTTGCGAAGCAGGATACACTCGGCGGGAGCCAAGCCATTCAATCTCACTACAGAATCATTCTGAACGTCTATTGTGGATATGCGCGGAAGAATACGACGTATGGCATCTTCTGTCCTCATGTCGTCGCACGCCATTTCGGTCATGGCTCCGTCACCGAGTTTTATGGAATCTCCCTTTACAGTATATGACCCGTTGAAGGAGTTGCAGTTTGTCATGATGAAATATGTGCTGTCTTCAAAGACGATATACTGTTTCATGCTCGATGACGTCTCATCGGGGCGTACATAGTCGGAGTCGCTGAAAACGATGTTCTCGATATACCATTGTCCGCGAATGTCGGCGTTAGCGACTTCGCTCTTAGCATTGTTATCAAGCTTATCTGTCTTTGCCTCTTTGTTGCCCGTGCATCCGGTTGCCGTTGCCACCAATAATGTGACGCTAGCAATGAAAGATATATTGTTTGTCTTCATAAAATCTACTCTTAAAATGTTTTCTTGTGAGATTGTTCTTGAATCATATACACAGAACACCTCTTTCTCTTGTCGGTTCAGTCCCAATCATTAAGAGAATCTATATATCGGTCAACATCAAGTATGGTAACATACTTACTGCGTTTCTCCTGACATTCAGCGCAGTTGCAGGTGTTTGATTGAATATGGATGGTTTCGACCTTAGACTGTTCCTCTTCGTTTTCTTCTTCCATAATCACTTTGCGACCTCGTTCTTGAAGGAGTTGGCGGGTTTGAACGCCGGGATGTTGTGAGCCGGGATAATGAGAGTAGTATTCTTGCTGATGTTGCGGGCGGTTTTCTCGGCACGGGTTTTTACGATGAATGAGCCGAAGCCGCGAAGATAAACGTTCTCGCCGTGTGCGAGACTGTCCTTCACCACGCACATGAATTGTTCTACCACTGAGAGAACGGTAGGCTTGTCGATGCCGGTCGTTTTAGCTATCTCGTTAACTATATCTGCTTTAGTCATTTTATCTTGAAATTGATAAGTTTATAGATTACAAAATTACTAAAAATCCGTGGATTTCGGAACGAATGGCATTCCCAACGCCGCCTTTTGGCGGCTCAAATTTTGAAGGCGATGGAGCATCACGCTTCACCGCCTTCCTATTATTGTGCTGTTAGAGTATTATATTGAACAAATAGCCTGATATTACAGCAGTGAGGAATATGACGGCGACAATCATGGCGACAAGTTTCTTCTTGAAGATACTTGCGAGCATCGACATTTCAGGAATTGCCATGCCGGCGCCACCTATAACAAGTGCTATGACGGCACCTATGCTCATGCCTTTACCCATCAATGCCACGCCGATAGGAATTGCAGTCTCTGCCCGGATATACAAAGGTACACCTATGATGGCAGCGACAGGCACTGCAAGAGGATTGTCAGGTCCTGCGATTTTCAATACCCAATCACTCGGCATATATCCGTATATCACCGCTCCTAATGCAACGCCGATGATTAGATACCAGATAATCGGGCGAAGTGTGTCCCAACCGGCTCGAAGTGACAATGCGATTTTCTGACTCCACGGAAGTTGTTTCCTGTCTATCGAACCTTCGTCAGCTGAACAACAGGACTGCTTTTTCAATCTTACGTTCTTTACATATTTCTGCGCATCGACCTTTTGCAGTCCCCAGCCGAAGAACACCGCACAGAGGAAGGCAATCGCCACATAAATCAACATAGCCTTGATTCCGACCAGTGCGCCAAGCATCGCTATTATTATGGGATTCAGTAACGGGGAGGCTATTAGAAACGACATAGTGGCTCCAAATGGCACGCCTGCATTTAAGAATCCGACCGTCATAGGCAGGGTGGAACAGGCGCAGAATGGTGTTAGCGCACCGAAACCCGCAGCAATCACGTTGCCGAAAAATCCAGCCTTTTCAATCTTCTTGCTGATTTTTTCCTGCGGAATATACATCAGGATGATTTCAACAATCGCCGTAATCACGATGAACAATACAACAAGTTCAACCGTGATGTAGCAGAAATACCAAAGCGTATCGAGTAAAGTGTTCATTTCTGACTACCCTTCACTACTGTCCACTAAAAAATGGACGGGGTTAAAAATTAAATAAATTCGGTTCACTTGAACCATAGAGAACATTGACATTTTTGAAATTCGATTTGTCGAAGAGGTCTCTCAGACTGGTTTTGTCTGTGAGCGAGATACCAAGAATCTGAAGTACTTCATAAATGCTTCGCTCCAGTTTCATATCGTGCTGTACGATTGCCACCAGGCAATAAGTGATTATGGCACAATAGATTTGGATGCGGACTGCATTCTCTGAAGTTCCCCAGAACTTCTTGATTCGCAAGTGCTGTTTGATCCATTTGAAGAACAGCTCCACGCTCCATCGGTTGCGGTAAAGCTCGGCGATTGTCTCGGCTGAAGCAGTCAGATTGTTGGTCAGAAAGATGTATCTGGTGCCGTCCTCAGGGTCTATGCAGACTACCTTACGGAGCTTTTCGGGATAATCCTTGGCGCTTTTATAAACCGTGAAGTAGCCGATAGAGTCGGAGACAACGTTCGGAGGAAGTCTACGTTTCCACGTCTCGGGCCTGAATCTGACATTGGTTTTCGCTCTGACGACAAAGAAAGCGCCGATACGGTGGATGGTGTACAGATTGCCGAAATCGCTGTAGCCACGGTCGAAGATGTAGTGCGCCCCGGCTTCGTAAGGTATCTCAGGCATCGCCTTTGTATCATGCACCTTGGCCGGAGTAATATGCACGAAAACAGGCATTTGCGCTTCCACATCATAGAGGGTGTGCATCTTGATGCCGCCCTTGTGCTTACGGAATTTAGCCCACTCGAACACCGACAGACACAGGTCGATGGTGGTTGAGTCGAAGGCGTATACATTACCGTCAAGCTCGAAGATTTTCTGTATCCGTCGCCTCCGAGCCTCAGCAATCATGAAGAAGGCGAATTCCTCGAAGATGCGGTAATCCCGTTGTTCGTTGGCCTTGCTAAGATTGCTCCGGGACACGGACTTTCCGATTCCAAGATGATAGACCTTACCGGCATGTGCTTCCAGTGCCACGATGAGATCCCGCAGGCTCTCACGGTTTGACAGTTGTCCGAACATCATCGTAAGTAGTTGATTCCAACAAGTATAACTCTTCACATAATTGTCACCGTCATACTTCTTTACAATGCGCAGGAACTTAAAATTGTCAAGAAAGCCGACTAATTGGGCGAAAACATATTTGTCTTTATTCATAACAGCCTGATTCAGACTGCAAAAGTAATTTCAAATCGTTGCGCCTCAAAATCTCTTGCAACAGATTGAATTTCAATTATTTCAAAGAACTCTTATGATTTTTTAGTGGACACTAATGACTACCCTTATAAAATGCTTCAAACCGTTTTGCTATCTCATTGCGTACACGTCGGAACTCGCTCATGATATACTCCTCGGAACCGACAGCGTCGGAAGGATCATCGAATCCGATATGAATACGATGCTTTACGTTACCGGCAAAAGCCGGACAGCTTTCATTAGCTCCTCCGCACACAGTTATGACATAATCCCACGATTCATTGAGATATTCACCGACATTGTGCGGTGTATGTCCGCTTATGTCGATGCCTATTTCCTTCATAACCTCCACGGCGCGAGGATTGACCTTTTCCGCAGGCTTAGTTCCGGCGGAAAGCACTTCAATCTCAGAATCAAGCGACTGGAGAACGCCATGCGCCATCTGACTGCGGCAACTGTTGCCGGTGCATAATATCAAAACTTTCATTCGCAGTTCATTTAGAAGAAATATCCGTAAACCCATCCGGAGATGGTTGCCATGACGATAACAAGAGCGACATATATAACCGTCTTTTTCGTTCCCATCACGCTACGGATGACGAGCATATTGGGAAGTGACAGCGAGGGACCGGCAAGCAGAAGGGCAAGAGCCGGGCCTTTGCCCATACCGGAAGCGAGCAATCCCTGAATAATAGGCACCTCGGTAAGTGTTGCGAAATACATGAAGGCTCCCGTGAAACTCGCAAAGAAATTCGACAGCAGCGAATTGCCACCGACAGCCCATTCAACCCAACTGTTGGGAATGATGCCGGGCAACTCTATTCCGTCATGAGTCGAACCCAACAGAAATCCCGCCGTCAGTACGCCTACTGCAAGCAACGGCAATATCAGCTTGGCGAATCCCCACGATGACAAAGCCCACTCGCGGTTTTCATCATCGTTTTTGTCACATAACAACACAATGGCAAGCACAGCGACGGAAACAACCATCGGCACAAGCGGCGCAAGTTTTGAGTCGGGAATGAAAACATTGGCGAGGAAGGCAGATATTGCCACTGCGATAGCTCCGAGGATAATCCACCGAGCTTTCAGATGGAGTATTTTCACAAGTATTACGCATAACGCTATGGCGAGTGCGGAAGTAATCCACCATTTGGCATTGTAGATCGCGGCCCATATTCCGCGGTCGATTGCAGCCGGAGTGCCCCAGTTGGCAAACACGAGGATTGCGACAAGGGTAAAGAAGAAAACTGCCGTCTGCCAAAGCGGGCGTTTTTCGGGAGGCGGCACGATGTTCATCTGCTCCACTTCCTTGTCCCGCTCCTCCTTACGGAAGATGAACGACATTACAAGGCCGATCACCACCGCAAACGTTACTGCGCCGATGATACGTGCAAGGCCCATTTCCAGTCCGAGGATACGGGCTGTGAGGATAATGGACAGGATGCTGATGGCGGGGCCGGAATACAGGAACGCTATCGCCGGACCGAGACCCGCGCCACGTTTGTATATGCTGGTAAACAACGGGAGAATGGTACAGGAACACACCGCGAGAATACCACCGGAAACCGATGCTACGGTGTATGATACCCATTTCCTGGCGTTTGCTCCGAAATACTTAAGCACGGCACCCTGACTCACGAACACAGCAATCACACCGGCGATGAAAAATGCCGGGAGAAGGCAGAGAACGATATGCTCACGGGCGTACCATTTGGCGAGGTCAAGGGTCGAGTGTATCGCCGTCATCAGCGTGTCGCTGTTGACAGGCAGAAAGAATGCTGTCAAGAATATGACAACGGTCCAAATCAGAAACTTGATTTCCTTTCGCGTTTCCATATCAGTCTCCGGTTGTTAAAGTTCAGATGCCGAGAACCTTTTTCACTTCGTCAGCCGAGGGGACATGTCCCTTGATTTTGACGGAGCCGTCAACGACTACGGCAGGTGTCGCCATGATGTTGTATTTCATCATCTCGGCAATATCCTCGATTTTGGAGAGTCTGACATCGAGATTGTTTTCGCTGATGACACGTTCCACCACCTTGTAGGTCTCCTTGCACTTGGCGCAGCCGGGACCGAGGACAAGGACTTCGCTAACCTTAGTGCCGGGAGCGGTGGCGCAGCATGTTGTCTCTGTGGACTCGACAGATTCTTCAGAGCATCCGCATGAAGGGGCGGGCTTTATATCGTCATCGACGATTATGTTGCTGTTGCAGCAGCATGAGCTTTTCTTTTTGGGCGCGAAGAGCGTCGACCAGAAACCTTTCTTTTCTTTTTTATCCATATTCTTGTTATTTACAGATTATAAAATTCTTAGAGATACATCATTACGCAGTAGTATATTCCTACGGCGATGAAAATGATACCGACAATAATGTTGAGCCATTTCTGGATTATGCGTAGTTTGCCGTAAAACTCGCTGACTTTCTCAACACTAAAAGCGAGAATCCACGCAACCGCAAGCACCGGGAGGGCTGTGGCGACTGCAAAAAGGACGGGCAATAGCCAGCCTGCGCTTGCAGTTACAGACATAGGAATGAGCATACCGAAATACAGCACTCCGCTTGTAGGACAGAAAGCCATTGCGAAAAGGATGCCGAGCATCAAAGCTCCCCATCCCCCTTTTCGTGCAAGACCTTCGCCGTTTCCACCGAAACCGAACTGAGGCAGGTTGAGCTTATGACCTGTCAGCATGAAAAGTCCGATAAGCAATAGCAATGGTCCGATAAGCAATTCACCCCATTTGCCTATGGCTTTCTGTATGCCGAAAACACTTGCCCCCTCTTTAAGTATCGAGATCAGCACGATACCGAGGACTGTGTAGGCTATGATACGCCCGACGGTATAGAGCACTCCGTTTCTGAATATGCGGTTACGGTTCTCTATGTCCTTGCTGATATAGCCTATTGCGGCGATATTTGTGGCAAGCGGACACGGCGAAATAGCCGTGAGCAATCCCAAAAGGAAGGCAGTCAAAGCCGGGGCCGTGCTATTGTCGAGCAGTGTCTGTAACCAGTCCATTATTTCAGGGATTGACGGATTTTTTCAGCAAGAGTTTTCTTGAACGCATCCGGGTTCTTGCGGGCATTGCCGAAGGCGAATTCAGTCATATTGTCACGTGTTTCTTTCCCTCCTTTCCATTTATTGACAAAGAGAGACGACCAAGTCACTTCGTATCTATCGGCAACCTTTTCTCCATCCGGAGTAGATATATCCACGATTTTGAATACGACCTTGCCGCTTTTCAGTTCATTGGCAAACATCGAATTGAGAACTTCGCGGGTATTCTTCTCGATTGCCATGCAGGTGGCACAGCGTTGTTTGCCGTGGAAGTATATGACCTCCACTCTGTCGTTCACCGGAGATTTTGCGTTGGCGGTGTTCTCACCGCTGCCGCATGATACCAGCCCTATCAGAAGGGCGAAAATCATCAATAGCTTTTTCATGTTCTTGAAAGTATTTAGATTGTTATTTGCCGAATTACGAACATTGATGATAAAAAAATAGTGCTTATGAACAGCAGCTATTCTTTTTTGAGGGACAGCATTCGTCAAGCATCTGCGAAAACAGTTGCTTGGCAAGTTTCCAGTTCTCAGGGTTGATGCAGTATTTGACTTTTGGCGGCTCGATGGTACCCTGTATCAGCCCTGCCTCTTTCAGTTCACTCAAATGCTGGGATACGGTAGCTTTCGCTATCGGAAGTACCTCGTGTATGTCGCCGAAGAAACATTCGTTCCTCTGGGCGAGAAAATGTAGGATAGCAATACGGGTGGGATGTCCCATAGCTTTTGCAAACCTCGCAAGCTTCTCCTGTTCAGGTGTTATCTCTAAATTCGTCATACCTTCCTCGTTAGTTGTTCGCAAAATTGCAAACAATATATGATGCTTCCAAATGTTTTACGAATTTTTTTGGGGATCTTTTTGGTATGCTGTTAAAAAGTTGATATCTCCTTCGCCGCCTTTTGGCGGCCGAAATTTTTAGCAAATTGAAGGCGATGGAGCATCACGCTTCACCGCCTTCTTCACTGATATGGCTATGGTTACTTGTTTCGTTTGTCGAGCCACTCGTCACGTTTGTGACGGCACTCTCTGACGGTCGGAGCGACTACCGAAAAGAGGTCTCCGTCATGGGTGCGGTAGTCGTACATTACTCTGCTAATCTTCTTTCCTCGGCGGGCTGAGTAAAAGGTCTCGTACTGTTCCTGTCCGGCTTGGGTGGTTGATATTCCGTTTTGGGTCATACGTGTCATGGTCTTGTGGGGTGTTGTGACCACCGCCGGAGTTGGCAGTGGTCGTGTGAAACTTATGCTCTCTTTCTCTCGGCAATCATCTTCTTGTTGGCGTTGATGATGCCGGCTATCTGTTCGGTGTATTCGCAGACCTTGTTGGCGAAGGCTCGGCATTGAACTATTGAGTAGTCCTTCAGCGAGATTTCAACGGTGGCGATGGTCTTTCCTCCCATCGTGGCGGTGAACACCAGCGTGTCGGCTTTGAGATAGTAGCCCGCTGAACCAACGCAAATGTGTTGCCTTGTGCCTTCTTCGTAGTAGTCGGCTACACTGTCAAGTGTATGGAGACGGATTGTGCCATCTGTCATCGTCAGTCCGATGAAGCGACCTTTGAGTTCCTCGAACTTGGCTTGGTCGGCTTCCGCTTTCTTGCGATTGGCTTCCCTCTGCTCCTTCGCTCTCTGTCGGTTGACCTTCTCCACATATTCATCGTGGGCGTATTTGAGGTCTTTAGGTGCTACCAATGACGGAGAATGTAGGTCTCTGCCCATACGCTCCAGCATCTTGATATAGTCGAACCACATACTCGGTGCGTTGAATGAGTATCCGGCTCGCTTGGCTACCTTGATGGAGTTCCAATACTTGTCAACCTCCTGCGGATGCTGGCAGAGATAACGGAGCATTTCAATGTCTCCGGACTTCATCAGCGTCTCGGCTTTGGGATTTGTGAGCAACTGCTGAAAGAGAGTGACAGGGTGCATTGCGTGGCAATATCCCTTGAACCCGTTGCGCTTGATGGTGTCGGTTGACTTGATACGCGGATAGACCCATTGACCTGCGATGTGACGGAAGGCATCGTTGTCGCCCCTTATCTCCAATGGGGAGCCGAATGCGAATGAGTCAACGTAGTAGCCGAGTGTCCGCTGAAGTCCCACGACTGTCGCGTGTCCCTTGCGGTCAATCCAATACTGACCGATTTCAAGATAAGCGGGTTTAGCCTTCATCCCCTTGCGCATCTCAACTATCATCAGGAACATTCTAACTACCTGATAGTCCTCCATTGTGGTGATTACGTTGAAATAGGATTTGTCTTGGCGTACACGCTCTTTGGTGTTGCGTATCTCGACCCTCTCCCCGCAGTTGGGACAACGATAGATGCCGAAGCCGACCTCCTGCCACTCGTGTCCGCAGTCCATACATACCGCCTTGCCCGATTTGAGACGATAGGCGTAATGGTCGATAGTGTGGCTGAACGCCCATTGCTTTTGGGCGGTGGTGAGCGGGCGGAGTCGCCCACTCAGTTCCACTATATGCTGATGTTTCTTGTTTCTCGGTTTCATTTTAATGGGTATTTAGAGGTCAAAAAGACTGGGTTGAACATTGATTTCTTCTCCGGCTTTGGATGCCGTGGTCGGCTTGGGTTGAGCCTTCGGTGCTGACTGCCGTCTGATTTCTCGGAGTTGCTCCTGCTTGTATTGCTCCATAGCCTGCTCCTTGAGTTCCGCTTTGTCCTCCTCGGAGAGTTCCGGCTTTGATACCACGATGTTGCAGTTGACCTTTCCGCAGTCCTCAATCTCGTTCTCATCGAAGTAATGGACCAATATGTTCATCACGGTGGTGTCGTCCACGCAACACATTCCGCTCTTTTGGATTTGTGAACAGAGATAGTTCACGGCACCTTCCATGCTCTTTAATGGGTTCGCCATCTTGATAGCGAACATAGGTTCTGCGATGCAACGCTCTTGTAGCATTTGCTGCATTGCTGCGATTGCAGCGTTGTTTGATTTGTGTGTAGCCATATCAGTTGAGTTTTATAAAGTGAGTAGCCAATAGATTATCATCAGTGCGGAGATTAGGCTGACAACCCAGCCCACGCCTCGGAATATCGGTCGGAGAAACACCCACAACACCAATCCGAGTATTGCCCCGATTATCCCCACCGCCCAGAGGAGAACCCTTTTTATGCGGTTGAGACTGGAGATTGATGCTCTGCCTCGTCTAATTTCGAAATCGGCAATCCGGGCTGCATTCGGCAAATCCGAAGCAAGCTTCGTTTTTGCGCTCATTGGCACCGGATTTGATATGTTGTTGTTCGTTTTCATCGTGCGACATTTTTTTTATGCGTCTATCGACTATCGAAGTTTTGCTTGCTCGTTGACAAGGCCGCGTGCGAAGGCAAAGAAGGGCTGTTCGCCCTTTGGGTTAAAAATACTACCTGTAAGTGTGGAGATTTTTCAGCCAAAAGGCAAAAGAATAGCCCTGCTCCGCACGTTCTTGAATCCGAGCAAGCAAGGCTTCCTGAGTTGATAGTATCGCATAATCTGGAGCTAAGACTCCGTGGCGGTGAAAACGAATGACAGCATATTCTTTGCGGAGCAAAGCGCTAAAGCGATTAGGCACTGAAATCCCGTGAAAAATAGCTAATTTTGTAATATGGCAACTGATGACAACTTTATAATCACCAAGGTCGATAAAAACAAAAAACAATATCTTCCTCTACTTCTAATTGGAGATGAATCAGAGATAATGATTGATCGTTATCTTGATTCGGGAACACTTTATGTCGGCTTATTTAATGGTAAGCCGATAGCCGTTTGCGTAACCTTAAATCTTGACCCTAATACTGTCGAAATAAAAAATCTTGCCGTTGAAGAAAAATACAGGCGGCATGGATACGGTCATCGGATGCTTGAATATGCCGAATCACAACATTCAAATAAAAAGATCATTCTTGGAACTGGAGAAACACCCTCAACATTGAGGTTCTATAAATCTTGTGGCTATTCCTATTTTCATCGTATTCCAAATTTCTTCACAGATAATTACCCCACTCCTATTATTGAGGAAGGGGTAACATTATGTGACATGATTTATCTGGAAAAACAATAATGCACTGAAAAAAATGGAACTGACCAGTCCCGGCAGGGCGAGTCTGTGATAAGCCGGCAACACAGGAAGGCGGATTATCACTGTCTCAACCCGTGGACTGCTGAAACAAGCGGCAAGTGGCCGGGCGGTCGTAAAAGTCCTTATCAGGCAACTGCGAAAAAGAACACGGAGGAACGGCAATAAGTCTCAGAGGTGGCATCAGCGAAGCCGTTGCCAATCCTCGGAGGCGTTGCCGGTTCTCGGTGTTCCGCAGTTGCCCATAGGCGCGATGCGGTCCAAAGGTGTCAGTGAACTACGGCTCACCATCACCTTTTGACGGCATAACCGCCGCCAACAATGCAGACCGCTCAGCCTCTTGCCGCTTTCATTATGTTGTAATAAGCCATTTCGAGAGTATATAATTTTGTAGTTCCATAAATTATCGCTATTTTTGCATCGTTTTAATATACTATTAAAATGTAGCAAAAACAATGCAGGATATTCAACTCGACATAATCGGACAGAGGATTCAGCTCGTCAAGCGTTCCGCAGATGAGTTGAGCGGTCTTAATATGGGAGAGAAACTCTCGTATGACTTTTATGACGGGACATTCAGAGATGCCCGGCTATTGTTCGTAAAGCCAAAAGGCGCCAACCCTACGCCTCGCAAATGTGCAATCATTTCTGAACGGCTGGCACAGTTGTTCGGAATGCCTGTCGTCTTTATCCTTGCTCCGGCAATGACTTATGAGCGTCAACGTCTTATGGAGAAGGATGTCTATTTCGTGATGTCTGAAAAATATGCTAATCTTCCGATGTTGGTGGCTATGGAGAAGGTATCGTCAAGGAAGATTCCCTCTCAGCTTACACCTGTGGCACAATACCTGCTTCTGTATCATCTTCAGGTAGAGAGCATCGCGGGCAAATCGACTAAAGCCATTGCATCACTGATGCCGTATTCATACGAAAGTGTATCTCTTGGTCTTACTTGCCTGTCAGATTTGGGATTATGCGTTAAGGCAGCACTGGATTCCAGAAGCAAAACTGTCAGTTTCAAGCACAGTGGAAAAGAATTATGGGAGGCGGCTGGAAAGTATGTTGTCAATCCTGTTGACCGACGAATTTACTGTGATGCCTTGAACACTGAAAGGAAGTTTCCGGTCTGCGGTATTAACGCACTGGCTCATTATACCGCTCTTAACCCTGATGCGGAGCAATGGGTTATGATGACAGGCAAAGATTTCAAAGAGATGGATACTGACGGCTCGGTGGTAAACCCCAATGAGTTCGACGGCAATATAATAATTGAGATATGGAAATATCCGCCTGTATGTCGCAAAGGCGAAACTGAAATATATGTGGATAGACTGTCGCTGGCGTTATCGCTGAACCATGACGAGGATCCGAGAGTAGAGGAAGAAGTAGAACAACTGATTAAGCAAGTGAAATGGTCGGATTAGACAAATTCAAAGAGGCGTTTGCCGAATTTTCGGAAAATTATGTAATTATAGGCGGCACCGCCTGCGATATAGCCATGACCGGCACTGTAGTCAGGCCCCGTGCCACTCACGACATCGACATGATTGTTATCGTAGAGAACATGACTCCCGAATTTGGTCAAAGATTCTGGGATTTTATCAAAGAAGCCGGTTATCGTCCGGAACGACGCAAGTCAGAAGCCGGGGAGCCGACAAAATACGAACTGTATCGTTTTGTCGAAGGCAAGCCTGATTATCCTGAGATGATAGAACTTCTTTCACGACATCCCGATGTGCTTGGGGAACCTCTTGGCTTGGTTATAGAACCGCTGCCGATAGACGGAGATATATCGAGCCTTAGTGCAATCATAATGGATGATGACTTCTATCATTTCACAATAGCCAACAGTGCGCTCACAGATGGAATCAGACACGCATCTCCGATAGCCTTGATTGCGCTTAAAGCCAAAGCGTATCTGAACCTCCTTTCGGACAAAGCGCGGGGACTGCACGTGAATACACGCAATATCAAGAAACATCGCTCTGACGTAATGAAAAGCATGGTCATAGTGGAAGATGGCAATGTTTCTGCGCCTTCGTCCGTTGTGCAATGTGTAAGGGAGTTTGTTGCAGCAATCAGAAGCGATTATGATAATCTCGCTCCGGCGTTGGCTAAAGCTCTCGATGCAGAGCCTGTGCTTGTCGGGCAACTGCTCGAACAGTTGGAAATTCTATTTGTGGAGGAATAATGAAGATACAATACGCATCAGACCTGCATCTTGAATTTGCCGAGAATGCAAGTTATCTCAAACATAATCCGCTCAAAGTAGTGGGTGATATTCTTATCCTTGCCGGGGATATAGGATATTTAGGAGATCAGAACTACAGCCAACATCCTTTTTGGGACTGGGCATCCGAGAATTACAGACAGGTCATAGTTGCGATGGGCAACCATGAGTTCTACAAATATTTTGATATTACGACACTGGACAATGGATACATACATCAAATACGCCATAATGTCGCTGCGTACTATAACAGTGTCATTTCCATAGAAGACACCGACATCATAGTATCGACTCTCTGGTCGGAAATTCCCCGGGAAGAAGCTGTTTTCACAGAGCGAGTAATATCCGATTTCCGACGTATAATGTATGGGGCGGATTTATTGACATTCGCGGATTTCAACAGAGAGCACAGGAAGTGTCTTGATTTTGTAAAATCAGCAGTAACCGCCAGCAAAGCCGGACATAAGATTGTGGTGAGCCACCATGTCCCCTCATTCAGAATGCAGTGCCCGAAGTTCAAGGACAGTAAGGCGAATGGAGCGTTCATTGTCGAATTGGAAGACTTTATAAAAGACAGTGATATAGAATATTGGATATATGGTCATTCCCATTATAATGTGGATATTAGGATTGGGAACACTCTCTGTATTTCCAATCAGCTCGGGTATGTTTTCAATAATGAGCACTTGACCTTCCGAAACGACGCTTTCATCGAAGTGTAAATGCCGAAACCGTTTATGAAATAATAAGCGTGATAGTTCCAAATCGCGTGTTTTTACACCACATTTGGAACCATTAGGGCGATATAATCAACTGTATTTACAGTTGAGTCCTCTTTCTACCCTCATTTCTACCCTCATTTCCACCCTCGTTTTACCCTCATCTGAGTCAAAGGCATATTTTACCGACATTTTTCCGACATACTACCAACATTTTACCGACATCAACTTTCGCTTTTCTCAGCTTGTCTTATGTTGGATGCTTTAGCACCATTTTTAGCACCGTTTTAGCACCATTTTTAATTTTTATCCAAAGGGCATAGACTGGAAATCTGATCTCTCAATTAGGGGCAGACACATACTTATAGTCCCGACTCGTGACGAATTGGGACTATCGAATTCTGAAATGCAGGCTGGAAGGAAAGAAATATCAGTCCTCGCTATTCTCCGATAAATGCTCCAGGGTTGATTCTATCTGCTCGATAGATGGCAGAGAACTCTTTATCTCTTTGGGCATGAGTTTGGACAACTCATACTGAGATATTCCAAGAGGAAGATTGTATGCCTCCAATGAATACTGAGCCTCGATATTGTCTTTGTCCTTGCAAATTGAACTGAGCAATCAGAGGCGTATGGAAAAGCCACGTGCGATTGACCCCGTGTGACAAAGTGCGATTGACCCCTGAAA
>OHAT01000085.1_pt1 | contig 94506 bp, 79 predicted proteins | sample 1577141 | NCBI WGS metagenome assembly OHAT01 (sample SAMEA3541578, study PRJEB24748) | human gut metagenome | biome: human gut; feature: human-associated habitat; material: faeces | place: China | collected 2012 | reverse complement strand
GCAGACGGACGGTCAGCTCAAGACGGGGCGCGACGTGATCATTGCCACTCTTCTGGGAGCGGAAGAGTACGGTTTTGCTACGTCGGTTTTGATCGCCATGGGGTGTGTCCTCATGCGCGTTTGCCAAAAGAATAGCTGCCCGGTCGGTGTGGCCACCCAGGATCCGGAACTCCGCAAAAAATTCCGTGGAAAGCCCGAATATATTGTCCACTTCCTCATGTTTGTTGCAGAAGAAGTCCGGGAATATCTGGCTCGGCTCGGATTCCGTTCCATCGATGAAGCTGTAGGAAGAACAGACCTGCTGGACATCAATCCGGCCATTGAGTATTGGAAGACGAGGAATCTCGATTTCTCGTCCATTCTGTCTCCCGTTGCCAATCAGTCAGGACATCCCGTTCGTTTCACAACGCCGCACGACCACGGAGTCGAACGTTTCTTCGACGGCAAATTCATGGAGTTTACCCGTCCGGCACTGGAGTCGGGCCGCCCGGTAGAAGCCGCTTTCCCGGTAGCCAACACGGATCGTTCCGTCGGGACCATGTTGTCCGGCAAAGTCGCCCTGGCTTACGGTCATGAAGGATTGCCGGATGATACTGTCCGTCTCCATTTCCGCGGTACGGCAGGACAATCGTTCGGAGCTTTTCTGGCTCACGGAGTTACCTTGACCCTGACAGGGGAAGCCAACGACTACCTGGGTAAAGGGCTTTCCGGAGGCAGAATCATCGTCCGCCCCTTTGAAGCGGCTACCTATTCTCTGGAAGATAACATCATTGCGGGGAATGTCCTGTTGTATGGAGCAATCAACGGTACGGTATTTATCAATGGTGCAGTCGGTGAACGTTTCGCCGTCCGCAATTCCGGGGCAACAGCAGTCGTCGAGGGTACAGGCAATCATTGCTGCGAGTACATGACGGGCGGTACAGTCGTTGTCCTCGGACCGACGGGGGTTAACTTCGGGGCAGGCATGAGTGGCGGTTTTGCCTATGTGCTGGACGAAGACGGTTCATTCGACCGCCGCTGCAACCTATCCACTATTGACCTGGAACCGGTCAAAGCACCGGAGGATGTGGCACGCCTGCATTCCCTGATTGAGGAACATGCGGAACTAACCGGTTCCCCTCTGGCCCGCCGTATCCTGGAATCATGGGATGACGTATTGCCAAAGTTCGTCAAGGTGTTTCCGATGGAATACCGGCGGGTTTTGAGTACAATGAATGCACAGGAAGTCCCTGCCCCTCAATCCGTCCACATTCGGCATTAATCTCCAGTCACTCATTCCACTATGACGCCCCATCCTACGCTTGCCGGAAACAGCACCGAACTGGAAATCCTGCTGGAAATTTCCAAACTCCTCGTCCGGCGCAATCATATGGATGAACTCTGGGATAAAATTCTGGAGGTACTCAGGGGAAGGCTGCCCATCACACGGGCAGCCCTTACCCTCCGCCATAGCCACGAACTTGTCATTGAAGCTTCGTTCGGATTGACGGATTTGGCCCGTTCGCTCGGCAAATACAGAATTGGGGAAGGTGTAACGGGGAGGGTCGCCCAGTCGGGAAAACCGGAGGTCATTCCCGACACGACAACCGACCATACCTTCCTCAATCGAACGCGCATCAGGAAGGAAGACCAACCGGAATCTTTCCTCTGCGTCCCCATCATCCATGACGAAGTCGTCATTGGTACATTCTCGATCGATTACCCTCAGCAAAGCCCGGAGGAACTGGATAAACTCCTGAACCTGATGATTGTCCTGGCGAACATTATGGCCGATGCCGTGGAGGCATTCCGTGCCGAAGTCGAAGAACGCGAGCACTTGCAAACGGAAAACGACCGTCTGCGTCAACAACTCGGGCGCCAGACCCGCCTGCCGGGACTCATCGGCAATTCATCTCCCATGCGGGAGATTCAGTTGCAGATCATCCAGGTAGCCCGTTCTTCTGCAACAGTCCTGATTCGTGGAGAATCCGGTACGGGCAAGGAACTGATCGCCCAATCCATTCACTACAATTCCGACAGGAAACAGGGACCGTTTATTGCCGTCAACTGTGCGGCTCTACCCGAAAACCTGGTAGAATCCGAATTGTTCGGCCATGAAAAAGGGGCTTTCACCGGAGCCCACAAAATGAGGAAAGGACGGTTCGAAGCCGCTTCGGGAGGAACGCTCTTTCTTGATGAAATCGGGGATATCTCACCCGGGGTACAGGTCAAACTCCTCCGCGTGCTTCAGGAACGAATTTTTGAACGAGTCGGCGCCCAGGAACCAATCCGTACAAATGTCCGCGTCATCGCTGCCACAAGCCGCAATCTGGAAGAAAAAATGCAGGAAGGCAGCTTCCGGGAAGACTTGTTCTACCGGTTAAACGTTTTCCCCATCATCGTACCTCCACTGCGATCGAGAAAATCGGATATCGTTTCCCTGGCCGACTACTTCCTTGGCAAGTACAATGCCTCGTACAACAAGAATATCCTCCGTATCTCTACGCCGGCAATCAATATGCTCATGTCTTACCACTGGCCGGGTAATGTCCGTGAGCTGGAGAACGTTATCGAACGGGCTGTTCTTGTTTCCGACAATGGAGTTATCAATTCCTTCGACCTCCCTCCATCCCTCCAAACCGCCATTGCCACCAATACATCCATAAGCACGATCCCGGGGACTTCGACCGGGATGGACGCCCAGATAGCTTCCTTTGAAACGGAAATCATCACAGACGCTTTGAAACGCAATCAGGGGAATGTGGCGGCATCGGCTCGCGACCTGCAAACCACAATCCGTAAGCTCCATTATAAAATCAACAAGCTCGGAATCACGCCTCCTTCCTACAAGTAGCCTCATGAAAATCGGCATCATCCAACCCTATGTAACGCCAGGAGATTTTCCCCGGAATGTCCGGGCTATCATCGAAGCCTACCGTGCATGCCTGGACGATGGGGCCGACTTGGTCGCCGCCCCTGCCATGAGTTTGAGTGGGCCTGAACCTGAAGGGCTGCTGCATCGATCCGCTTATGCGAGGGAACACGAAGACGCGCTTCGTTACATGGCTTTGGAAATGGGGAAAGTGCCTCTCATCATGGGATCAGTGGAAGGACTGGATGGTGCGGAACATCCATCCCGCCGGTTTTATGTACTGACGCAGGACTCCGTCTCGAAACTGGATGAATTCCCCGGAGTCATCGATGTCAATAATATCGGGGTATGTCTTGTCAATGGACGGGAATCTTTGGAAGAAATCTCTTCCCGGGTACATGCCGAACTTATCCTCTATTTTCCGGAAGCCCCATGGAGCATGGAACAGACTGTAAATATAGTCGAGGCAGCGCGCCGGACGGCCACGGGATTCCATCTCCCAGTCGGTGTTATCCGACATGCCGGAGGACGTGGCGAAACCGTCGATGCGGGATCCTCTTTCCTGATAGATGGTGACGGCAGGGTGTGCGGCGTTTTGGCCCCGTTTCTTCCCGATGAACGCGTTGTCAATACGATCAAACCAGGGAAACCTTCATTCCCAGGTGCCGGGACTGCTCTAAATTTAGCCATTAAGGCCGGTATTCGTGATTTCATTTCCAAAGGCGGCTATGCCGGAGCCGTACTCATGCACGCCGATACTCCGGAGTTCCGCTTGCTGGAATCCCTGGTTACCGAGGCCCAGGGAGAATCCCCCTGTATCTGGGAATCTGCCCCGGATTTGGAGAATCCTTTGAACCGTGCGGAAACTGCCAATCTTCTGCTGCTTTCCCCGTGCCATAAAAACGCTCTGTTTCATGGAGCCAGGCCCGAAGCTCATTATCTGCCTTTTGGTGATTTGTTTGGTAGTGATCTGAAAGGCGGACGTCCGGGACATTTCCGCAGAGGTTCCGAAGATGACATCCTGCATAGCCTGGTTGACCTCCACCGTTCCGGGACTGATCTGATCACGGAAGGGTACTCGGAGATCGATGTCCGCAGTTGTCAGAGAGCTGTGGAACGTTCCGCCTGGTCCCGGAGGCAATCTCCCCCCCTCCTTCATTTATACGGGATGCCGGTACCCTGTCCTCTTCTGCACCGGTTTTCCGATTAAAACGGTTTTTTCCTGATAGCTTTCCTCTTGGCCTTACGTATAATGTGAGCATGTATTTCTCCTCTCGTTTCGGTGTTTTCAAACACGTAATATCCCGTCCTGTACTGGGAAGCCTTTGCTCCGCTCTGATTTGCTTCCCTATTGTGTACGCCGCCCCTCAGGATGACGGCAAGGGTCCCGACGGCCCCGTCTATTCTCCAGGAACCCATTCCATGTACAAAGATGGTTGGATAGACTTCAATAAAAACGGGAAGAAGGATGTTTACGAAGATCCCCTTGCCAAGATTGACGATAGAATCGAAGACCTCCTCTCCCAGATGACTCTGGAAGAAAAAACCTGCCAGATGGTCACCCTCTACGGTTATCGGCGAGTTCTGCCGGATGCTCTCCCTAAACCGGAATGGAAAAACAAGATTTGGAAGGATGGCATGGGAGCCATTGACGAACACTTGAACGGGTTCATCCAGTGGGGACTCCCTCCGTCGGACAATCCCAATGTCTGGCCCGCATCCCGCCATGCATGGGCCCTCAACGAAGTCCAGAAGTTCTTTATAGAAGACACGCGCCTGGGCATCCCCACCGATTTTACCAACGAAGGTATTCGCGGCGTGGAAAGCTATATGGCCACCAATTTCCCCACCCAGCTCGGCATCGGCCATACATGGAACCGACGGCTCGTCCGTAAAATCGGTGAAATCACCGGACGGGAAGGACGCCTTCTCGGCTATACCAACGTATATGCCCCGATTCTCGATGTAGGACGCGACCAGCGCTGGGGACGCTACGAAGAAGTATATGGCGAAAGCCCGTACCTCGTCGGAGAACTCGGTGTGGAAATGGCCAAAGGGATGCAGAAAGACTATCAGGTTGCCGCCACGGCCAAGCATTACATTGCTTACAGCAATAACAAGGGGGCGAGAGAAGGCATGTCCCGCGTTGATCCACAAATGTCACCCCGCGAAGTCGAACTGATCCACGTATATCCCTGGCGGAAGGTTATTGGCAAAGCCGGTCTCCTTGGAGCTATGAGCTCCTATAACGACTACGACGGAGAACCGATCCAGAGCAGCAAGTACTGGCTCACGGACCGCCTCCGCAAGGATTTCGGATTTAAAGGTTACGTCGTTTCCGACAGCGATGCCGTCGAATATCTCTATCAGAAGCACAAAACCGCGTTGGACATGAAAGACGCTGTCCGGCAAAGCGTCGATGCCGGGTTGAACATTCGCTGTACTTTCCGGTCTCCGGATTCTTATGTCCTGCCCCTTCGCGAACTCGTGCGTGAAGGAGGATTGAGCATGGAAACCATTGATGAACGCGTCCGCGACATTCTCCGCGTCAAATTCCTCGTCGGCCTTTTCGACCATCCCTACCAAACCGATCTGGCCGCAGCCGACAAGGAAGTCAATTCCGAAGAAAACCAACAGGTTGCCTTGCAGGCTTCCCGGGAAGCCATCGTTCTGCTCAAGAACAAGGACAAAACTCTGCCTCTCGACGCAAACAAACTCAAGAAGGTGGCCGTTATCGGACCGAATGCCGATGAAAAGGCTTTTGCCCTGACTCACTACGGTCCTTTGGCCGTGGAAGTAACCACTGTGCTCGACGGGGTGAAAAAGAAGCTCGCAGGAAAAGCTGAAGTTGCCTACTCCAAGGGGTGCGATCTTGTGGACGCCCGTTGGCCCGAATCGGAAATCGTCCGCATGCCGCTAACAGCCGATGAACAGAGAAACATCGACCAGGCCGTCGAAACCGCCAAGGACAGCGACGTTATCATCGCCGTACTTGGTGGAGGTCCCCGCACATGCGGCGAGAACAAATCCCGCTCTTCCCTGGATCTTCCCGGCAGACAGGAAGATCTCCTGCGCGCTCTGCACGCTACCGGCAAGCCCGTCGTCCTCGTGCTGATCAATGGCCGACCCTTGAGCATTAACTGGGCCGACCAAAACGTGCCCGCTATCGTCGAAGCATGGTATCCCGGTTCTCAGGGAGGGACGGCGATCAGCGACGTCCTCTTCGGGGACTACAACCCGGGCGGTAAACTGACCGTCACTTTCCCGAAGACCACCGGGCAAATTCCGTTCAACTTCCCCTCCCGGCTGGCTTCACAAGTCAACGGAGGAGGCACTCCCGGTCAGAGGGGCAACCAGTCCCGTGTCAATGGTCCCCTTTATCCGTTCGGACACGGTCTGAGCTACACGAGTTTCAAGTACTCCGACTTGCAGATCGAACCTCGGGTCGTGACGCCCAATCAGAAAGTCAAAGTCAGCTTTACCCTCAAAAATACGGGAGACCGTGAAGGGGATGAAGTCGTCCAATTGTACACGCGCGACATCATTTCCTCCATCTCCGGTTATGAAAAGCTCTTGAATGGTTTCGACAGAATCCATCTGAAACCTGGCGAATCGAAGTGTGTCGAACTGGAATTGGATCCGCAGGATCTGGCCCTCATCAATGCTCACCGCGAACGTGTCGTTGAACCCGGAGACTTCGAAATCATGATCGGCGAATCCTCTGTCAAAACGAAGTTGAAAGGTACTCTGACGGTCATTGACGCCAATGACCGTCAGGCTCTCTCCCGCCAGCAAAACAAGCCGGAAGGCAAACTCCTCTCCAATATTCTTTCCGCTTCGACCGGACAGAATCTTGCTTCCCGAGCCGTTGACGGAGACAAGACCACATCCTGGCCGGCCAGTGCAGGCGATTATCTGACCCTGTCACTCAAGGAAGGTTCCCAGCCCCGTGAAATTCAGGTAACATGGGGAAAAGGCAGCAAGGCCGATTTCATCATCCAGGTTTCGTCAGGAGGAGGTCAGTTCCTTGATGTCGTGAGCGATACCATCCAATGTGATGCACCCGAAACGAAAACTTACAAATTGAAAGGTACGACGGCCAGCGACGCCCGCATTCTAATATCCCGGGGCAAGGCAGGCATTGCCAATGTGTCCGTTGCCGGATTTGAAGTGAAATAAATTATTTCATCCCGCCCGTCAGCCGTAAATGACCGGTTGGCGGGCGCTTTTCTTTTCCATTTCCTGGCATGATTTCCTACTGTACAAACATTTATCCTGCCGAATCCTGGCAAGAGACTTTTGCTTCTCTGGAAGCCGGGATACCCTCTATTCGCCATTATCTGGAAGAATGGAAATCTCCTGCCCTAAACGCCCCCTTGGGCATCGGGCTCCGGTTGTCGGCTAAAGCGGCGACCGATTTATTGACATTTCCTGGGGAAATAGAACGTCTCAAGCTCTGGCTTTCCGAATGGGATGCCGTCGTCCAAACAATCAACGGATTTCCCTATGGCAACTTTCACGAAGGCCGTATCAAGGAGCTCGTCTTCAAACCGGACTGGACGACATACGAACGGTTCGAGTACACGGAAAAATTATTGAATATTCTGGCACGGATTTCCCCGCAAGAATACATACCTTTGACAGTCAGCACCCTGCCTGGATCTCACAAATATTTCCATGCCGATGAAGAACGCATGTTTGCCTATCTGGATTCCTTGTGCGGCTTGATGAACCGCATTCATCAGGAAACCGGCAAAATTCTAACAGTCGGTCTGGAACCGGAACCTATGGGACATTTCGACGATACCTACGGAACCATCCGATTTTTCCATCGTTTGCAGAGTGTTTCCCGCAGGCCGGAATTGATTCAAAAGCATCTGGGCGTTACCTACGACACATGCCACTTCGCCGTCATGGGAGAATCCTCGGACTTCTCTCTCTCTGCCTGGAATGAATACGATATTCCCGTTGTCAAGATTCAGTTTTCCAACGCTTTGGAACTCAATGTTTCTTCACCAGGAGATCTATCCATTCTCCTTCCCTATGCAGAGCAAACCTATTTCCATCAAACAAGTATCCTGTTACCTGATGACAATACCCCCATGCTCTTTGCCGATTTGCCTGAAGCCTTGGAGTGGGCCAACCGGCATCCGGAAGTGCTTCATGGTTCCCGATTCCGTATTCATTACCATATTCCCCTCGGAGCCACCCCGGAAGCACCGTTGGAAAATACTCACGAGCTAAATCTTGCCGTAGTAGAATATCTCAGAAGTCATCCTCATTTTCGGCCTGTCCTTGAAGTAGAAACCTATACATGGAATGTTCTGCCTCCGACTTTAAAACAGGATATTTCATGCCAAATTGCTTCTGAAATTGACACAATGCAACGTCTTATCGATAAATATCCCTTTCTTTGAAAAACAGGGCGTATTACAGTTTATCCTCTTGCGCAGAATAAATCACCCATGATAACTTCTTCACTGATATGAACAAAGCAGAGCTTATTGAAGAAGTGCGCAACCAGCTGGGCTGTGACGGTAGTTGCAAAGCCCGGGCGGCTGTAGCAGCCGTGTTGGGCAGTATCGAAGAAGCCCTCAAAACGGACGGTTCTGTCCAATTGATCGGTTTCGGAACATTTGCCATCAAGGAACGCCCCGCTCGTCAAGGCCGCAATCCAAAAACGGGAGAAGCGATAACGATTCCCGCCGCCAAGATTGTAACATTCAAGGCATCCAAGAGTCTTCTTGACTGATTTGTCTTTCTAAATTTCCTTTATTTCATTATCTTGAAAGGCTGCCTGAATCCAGGCAGCCTTTTGAATTTCTCCAGGACACGTATAATCGTCCATGATTCTACGAACGCGATAATTCCCTGTAGAACAGGAATGCAAGCTCGGCCATGGCATGTTCGATTTCCTTGGGATCTTCTTTGCAATCAGAGACGAATATGCTGATAAACAGGTTCCCTCCTTCGGACAATCTGATAACACCGGCATCGTTCAATGCACTGACAACTCCTTCGGGAGAGATATCCGAAGTTCCTGTCTTATGAGCAACAACCGTTTCCTTAGGCAATTTCCCCTTGAGACGGCCCGCTCCGGTTACGGTCTGTTCCAGAACATCCTTGAGAAAGCGGGTTGATTCCTTTCCGAGCATTTTTCCGGAATTCCAGGAACGAAATAAAATGTTCATCGCCAGCGGGGTTGAGGAATTGGCGTATTGGAGTTTATTATCGCGATGCATCTCTTCTTCCGTTGAACAAATGCGAATGTCTGCGATTCCTTTGTTCCGGAGGTAGTTTTGGACGGATTCGACGCCTCCGACCAGACGAAACAGGATATCGCAGGCATTGTTATCACTCTCCGCTACAGAGTAACGGATCAGCTCCTTTAAGGGAATGGTTCCTCCCTGAGGATACTTTTCCCTCATAGGACTCCAGGTATTGGAGTGGATTTCATCCGGACTCACAAGGATAGGATCATCCAATTTCATGCTGCCTTGATCGACAAGATTTAAAACAGCAAGGGCCAGAGGAAACTTGAAGACGCTTTGCATCGGAAAAGCTTCTCCGGAAAGATGGCTGTATAACAGCTGGTCGTCCAGTTCGACAGCAATTCCAACACGTCCTTTCAGCGATTGGACAATAGCGTCTGCACGACGGAGCGTTTCCGGGCTGCAGACGGTGGGGCCCGATTGCCCTTTCCGGGCAACTGATACATTCTGCTGAGGGTGCGACCATCCCGGCAAAGGAGAAAATCCTAAGATCGAGGCGATAACAATGGAGGGAAAAAGGGATTCCGTCGACATAATGGATTCTTCCCTACCATGATCAGGGCATAGGAAAAACCGTAAAGTCCGTATGCAGAATAAAATCCTGAGGAGGACTATAATAACTATATTTAATTATATAGTTAAACTATCTTAATATGCTCTTTTTTATTGCTTTGCTCTTTCGTTTTTAGGAGAGACAAGAATTGACAACGCTCCATCTCCAGTGACATTGCAGGCTGTACCGAAACTATCCTGAGCAATGTAGAGAGCAATCATGAGGGCGCATTGAGCATCGCTGAAATGCAACATGGATTGCAAAATTCCGAGAGCTGAAAGGACAGCACCGCCGGGAGCCCCCGGGGCGGCTACCATCACGATTCCGAGGACGAGGATAAACGGCAGAAATGCGTCAAAAGAGGCGGGCACATGGTGGTTCGTCAGGAACATGAGGGCCAGTGAACACGTTGAAATTGTGATGGCGGAACCCGACAAGTGGATGTTGGCGCAAAGCGGGATCGTAAAGTCGGCAACGTGAGGAGGTACTCCCGCTTTTTTGGCTTGGCGCAAGGTGACGGGAATTGTTGCTGCGGACGACATGGTACCCAAAGCCGTCAGGTAGGCAGGAAACATGGTCGCTAGAATCTTCCAGGGAGGTTTTCCACTTTTAATTCCGGCAAGCGTATACAGAACGCTGAGCCATAGAAAGTGGAGGCATACTGCCAGGCAAAGAACGGAAAAAAAGGTACCGAGCATCCGTACGGCCTGCCCTTCTGCCGCAAGTTTGGCGAATTCTCCGGCGATATAAAAAGGCAGCAAGGGAATCACCACGCTTCCCAGAAAGAGTTCAACCACACTTTTCCCTTCATCGGCAAATGATTTGATGGAAACCAGTTTAAGCTTCTGGATAGAAAGTCCGAATACGAACGAAAGAGCGAGAGCCGTCATAACTCCCATTAAAGGCGGGATTTCCAATGTAAGAAAAGGAGCAAATGCTCTCTGTCCGGCAGGCACTGGAGGAAGTTCCTGCCCCACAAGGGAGGGAATCAATGGCGAGGCTATCCAAAAAGCCATGGATGCTGCCAAAACGGTTGAGAGATAGGAAATGCCGACCGTTTTTCCCAACATTTTTCCCGCCTGGTCCGGCAAAGAGGAAATTCCCGAGGTAATAAAAAAGAAGACGATCAAGGGAATAACGAAAACAATCAGCTCGTTGATCATTGTTTGTACTGTCACCATCAGCCGCACCAGCCATTCGGCTCCCATTCCCGGAGCAAAACTGCCTATGACCATGCCCAGCAAGATACCGGCCACAATTTTCAGGATAAGTCTCATGGTGAACTTGTATGCCAAGTGTCTGATTCTGTAAATCTGTAAAATAGAACCTGGCATGTGATGCGAAAAATCGTTTGGAGAAAACATGTTCCTCCCGTTTTCGCAGCAGTTCGTTTTTACTATGGCAGACATTGCTGTTCCCAAGAAGGTATTCCTATTTACAATCCTTCGCATGGCATGAAACCGACTCATGGTTCTCATCCCCAGTCCCAATTACCATCTATCACCATGGAAAAACTCGTATCCTGCGGAATTATCGATTCCTACTTCGACAAGCTGAAAAGCAATCTGGAACTTGATGCAGCCATCGTCGGAGGAGGACCATCCGGCATTGTTGCAGCCTACTATCTGGCCAAAGCCGGGAAAAAAGTCGCTCTCTTCGACCGCAAACTCGCCCCCGGCGGCGGTATGTGGGGCGGGGCCATGATGTTCAACGACATTATCATTCAGGAAGAAGCCCTTTCGATCGTTGACGACCTGGAAATCGGCTACAAGAAATACGCGGAAAACGCCTATGTCATCGATTCCGTGCATGCGACATCCGCCCTGCTTTACCAGGCGACGAAAGCCGGAGCTACCATCTTCAATTGCTATTCCGTGGAAGACGTCGTTTTCAAGAACGACCGTGTCTCCGGCGTGGTCGTCAACTGGACTCCAGTTCTTCTTCAGCATATGCACGTCGACCCTCTGACGATTCTGGCCAAAGCCGTCCTCGACGGAACCGGGCACGATTGCGAAATCGCCTCCACCGTCGCCCGCAAAAACGGGATCAAGCTGGACACTCCCACGGGAGGGGTCGTTGGTGAAAAATCTCTTTCCGTCGAAGAAGGAGAACGGACGACGATTGAAAATACCAAGGAAATCTATCCCGGGCTGTTTGTCTCCGGCATGGCAGCCAACGGCGTCAGCGGCAGTTTCCGCATGGGTCCCATTTTCGGAGGCATGCTCATGTCCGGAAAGAAGGTGTCGGAATTGATGATAAAATCAATGGAGTAATACCCGAAGGTCCCCCGACGGGATCGTTTGATTTCCCCCTTTCCATATTCCCTGTGTTTCCTCCGTGAAGCACAGGGAAGTTTTTTGAAATTATTTCAATTCACGGAACATCCTTGCCAGAGAGGATGCAGCCCCGACTATATCCTGCCGGGCAACAATGGCGGAAACAACGGCAATTCCGTCAATGCCGATGCCGTGAAACAAAGGAAGCGTCGCAGCATTGATTCCTCCGATAACCACCAAAGGAACAGAAACAGCTTCCCTGATCCGCACCAGCTCCTCCATACTTACAAGTGCGGCGTCATTCTTCGTCCCGGTAGTAAACATCGCCCCTACGCCCAAGTAATCCGCCCCGGCGCATACGGCTTTCAAAGCCTCCTCCCGGTTGGTGACGGACACTCCGACTAAGGCATCCGTTCCCATAATCCGTCTTACCGCTCCAGCGGGTAAATCCTTCTGCCCGACATGCACCCCGGAGGCTTCAACTGCCAGAGCTATATCTACACGGTCATTGATAATAAGCGGGACGCCATGGGCATCCGTGATCGATTTCACGCGGCAAGCCAGATCGTAAAATTCGCGGGACGAACAATCCTTTTCCCTCAATTGGACAACCGTGCATCCTCCGGAAACGGCTTGTTCAACGCATGCCTCAAGAGAGTCCGATGACATCAGGCTGCGATCCGTACAAAGATAGAGGGAATAATCAGGAGAAATTTTCATGAAATCTTGCCCATTGCTCCATTGTACTTTGCTCCATGATGCTCAAGGCATCCATGAGAGCTGTACGGAATGATCCGGTGCCCTTATCCCCCGTCCGTTCCCAGGCAAGTTCTCCGGCAATTCCCATGGCAGCCGTTCCGGCCAGGGCAGCCAGCAGCATGTCATCCGTTGCTCCGGCACAAGTACCGACCAATGCGGAAGCCATGCAACCGGTTCCCGTCACACGGGCCATCATCGGATGACCGTTGGCAATGCCAATCGTTTTCCTTCCATCCGTAATCACATCAATGGCTCCTGTCATCGCGACGGAGCAATTCCACATTCCTGCCGCTGTCCGGGCTACGGCAGATGGATTTGCTCCGGCTTCGGTTTCTCCGGAATCTACACCGCGCGTTACGGCCTTCAACCCTGCGATAAACGAAATCTCGGACAAGTTGCCTCGCACAACCGCCATCTTAACTTCCTGCAGAAGCATTCGTGCGGTCTCGTTGCGCAAGGATGTCGCCCCGGCACCAACAGGATCGAATACCACGGGGATCCCCCGTTCATTCGCCCGTTTACCGGCTGCGACCATTGAGTCGATTGTCCGCCTGTTCAACGTCCCCATATTCAATACCAAAGAAGAAACCATCCCGGCCATCTCTACGGCATCTTCGAATTCATCGGCCATCACGGGAGCACCGCCCAAGGCGAGCACCGCATTGGCAACGTCATTCACAGTCACATAGTTTGTGATATGGTGGACGAGCGGTTTATTGTCCCGTACATCGTCGATCAATTTTCCGGCTTTGCTGGCGTCAAGGTCCATAATTTCCTTTATCTCCTACCCCGGATGGGCAGATTCCACAAGTCTATTCCCTGCCTTCGGTTTATAATCCGGACGGGTGAATGAAACCACAGGGTTTCCTTTTTTATATTATAGAAAACCTTGCCTCAAGGTCGTCTTTTATGATACAGCAGTTGGTGATGCAGTTCTCCCTATCCCATATTGCCCTGTGCATGACAGCCCTGTGCGTATCCCAGGCTTTCGCAGCACCCGTAGATACAACACAAACGGAAACACTGGATTTCGGATGGAAATTCGCTCGTTTCGGCAAAATGCCTGACGGTACGGTCAAGCAAGAGCCGGGCAAGTCGGCTTCCATGCTGATTGCCGATAGCGAAGAATCAGGCAATCCTGCCTCCAACGCCATGGACGGAGACCGCAGTACCCGCTGGTGCGCGGCAGACAACAAATCCGGTCACAATCTGACGATTGACATGGGGCGTGCAGTCTCTCCCCAAGAAGTAAAAATCATCTGGGAAAAACAAGCCAAACATCTTTTCACTCTGGAGGGATCCACCGACGGACGCAGTTGGAAAAAGCTGGCTGAAGTCTCTTCCGGTGACAATCAAACCCAGGAGGATTCAGCAAAGATTAGCGGCACCTATCGTTACTACAAGCTGACAGTTAAAGGCAACGGAGGAGCCAACTGGGCCAGCGTCCGGGAGATTTCCCTGCTTGACGAGAAAGATCAACCGCTCTTGCCCAAGGTATCGGGCAATAACGCGGACAAAGATCACCCGAAGTCTATTTCTTTCAATGACAGCCAGTGGCGTTCCCTGAACCTGCCGCATGACTGGGGTATTGAAGGGCCCTTCCGCATGGAACTGGAAAACGAAACCGGAAAGCTTCCCTGGGTCGGTATTGGCTGGTACAGGAAAACGCTTGATATTCCGGCCAAGACTTCCGGCAATCGCTTTTATCTTGATTTCGACGGAGTCATGTCTCGTCCGAAGATTTATGTCAACGGAGAACTCGCCGGGGAATGGAAGTACGGCTATTCTTCCTTCCGCGTCGATATTACTCCGTATATCCGTGTCGGACAAAGAAATACGATTGCCGTCCGGGTAGACAATCCACCCCATTCATCGCGCTGGTACCCCGGCGGCGGCATTTACAGGCATGTCTGGCTGAACATTTCCAATCCGGTTCATATCGATCAATGGGGTGTCTTTGTTAAAACGCCCGAAGTGAGAAAGGAATTGGCCCAGGTCGATGTGGAAACTTCCGTTGTCAACCAAACGGATGCAGTCGTAACCCCTGTCGTCAAAGAGGAAATTCTTCAGGGAAGCGACGTTGTTGCCTCCCAGGAAACCGAAGGAGCCCCAATTTCTCCCGGGAAAAAGGGATCGGTAGCAACCCGATTGGAAGTCAAAAATCCCGCATTGTGGACCATGAAATCTCCGCACATGTACACCATCCGTACAACGGTTATGGTAGATGGCAAGCAAGTGGACGAACGCACCACGGACTTCGGTATCCGTACGGTGGAATGGAAACCGGACGGCTTCTACTTGAACGGCGACAAAATCAAGCTCAAAGGCGTTTGCCAGCATGGAGACCTCGGGCCTCTCGGTACTGCCGTGCACAAGGCCGGCTACGAACGCCAGGTCCGTATCCTCAAAGAAATGGGCGTCAACTCCATCCGAACAAGCCACAACCCGCCAGCCCCGGAATTGCTGGAAGCCTGCGACCGGAACGGCGTCGTTGTAATCGACGAGCTTTTCGATATGTGGCATGAACCCAAAAAAGGACAGGACTACCACAACTACTTTGACGAATGGCACGAACGCGATCTCATCAACTTCGTCCACCGTGACCGCAACCACCCCTCTGTCGTCCTGTGGAGCAGCGGTAACGAAATTTCCGAACAGCATACGGCAGACGGACCGAAGTATTCCCAAATGCTCACGGATCTTTTCCACAGGGAAGACCCGACCCGCCTCGTTACCGCCGGTTGCAATGTCGAAGCTGCAGCCCGCAACGGCTTCGGTGACACGGTAGACGTGTACGGGTTCAATTACAAACCGTGGGCTTATAACAAATTCAGCAAAGACCGTCCGAACCAGCCCGTGTACGGCAGCGAAACGGCCTCCTGTGTCAGTACACGCGGGGAATATTTCTTCCCAGTACCGGAGAATTGGGACAAGAACAAAGGCTTTTACAACTTCCAGGTCAGTTCCTATGACTTGTTTGCGCCGGGTTGGGCCTATCGTCCCGACGTAGAATTCGCCGCTCAGGAAGATAGCCCGACCTCAGCCGGAGAATACGTCTGGACAGGATTCGATTATCTGGGTGAACCGACTCCCTATAATCTCGACCAAACCAACGCAGCCAACTTCACCGATGAAAAGGAACGGGAAGCCTACATGAAGCTTCTTAAGGAAATGGGCAACAAGGCTCCTTCCCGCAGTTCCTACTTTGGCATCGTGGATCTTTGCGGCTTTCCCAAGGATCGCTTCTACATCTATCAAGCCCATTGGCGCCCGGAACTTCCTGTCGCCCACATCCTGCCCCACTGGAACTGGCCGGAACGCAAGGGACTTGTCACTCCCGTCCATGTATACACCAGCGGAGATGAAGCGGAACTCTTCCTTAATGGCAAATCCCTCGGAGTCCGTAAAAAAGGCAAGGGTGAAAAGGACCGTTACCGCCTCGTCTGGAATGATGTTGTCTACCAGCCCGGAGAACTCAAGGTTGTCGCCCGCAAAGACGGTAAGGAATGGGCACAGGAAACCGTCCGCACCACCGGGGAACCGGCCTCAATCAGAGTTCGTCCGGAAACCGACAGTATCGTCGGCGACGGAAGAGATCTTGCCTATATCACGATTTCCCTGCGTGACAAAAATGGTCTTATCGTGCCGACTGCCAACAACGAACTCGCGGTTAAAGTGACGGGAGCCGCCGACATTGCAGGCATCTGCAACGGAGACCCTACCGACTTCACCGTCATGTCCAACCCGAATAACAGTTCCATTATGAAAATCAAAGCCTTTCACGGACTGGCCCAGGTCATCCTGCGTTCCAAACGGGGACAGAGCGGCAAAGCCATCCTCCAGGTCATCTCCAAAGGACTCAAGCCTTCGCAAACCGAAGTAATTGTCCGGGAGGCAACTCCCGAACAATTAAAGAAATAGCCGACTACGCTATGAAACAAGGGAAAAACGACTCTTCGTCCGCTTTTCCCTCTCTCTCCACTTTGTCCGGTTCCGTCCACAATATGCGGAACCGGACAAAGTTTTTTTCTCCCTCACAGGAAAATCCTGACAAAGACAAGAGCCATCAGTCCATCTTGAGCCTTGCGTTACCAGACGGATATGTTATTTTTCCGCCGTCTTCCAAGGCCTTCCCTTCACATGAAAACCGTTCTTCCCTCCCCGCTGGAAAATGCCTCGCAACTCATCTCGTCCATTTACGGTCAAGACGTTTTCAACCTGAAAACAATGAGGAACTACCTCTCCAAGGATGTTTATAAAAAGCTCCTTGCTACGATCAGGAAAGGCCACAAGCTTGATCCCGACATTGCCGACGATGTCGCTGTCGCCATGAAGCAGTGGGCTCTTGAAAAAGGGGCCAGCCACTACACGCATTGGTTCCAGCCGTTAAACGGTTCCACAGCCGGCAAGCACGATTCCTTTGTAGAAGTGGACAATGAAGGCAACCTGGAACTATCCTTCTCCGGCAAGAACCTCGTCCAAGGCGAACCGGATGCCTCCAGTTTTCCCTCCGGCGGTCTCCGCGCCACCTTTGAAGCCCGCGGCTATACGGCATGGGATCCTACCAGCCCCGCTTTTATCAAACGTACCGGACACGGGGCGACATTGTGCATTCCCACGGCTTTCTGTTCCTACAAAGGAGAAGCGCTAGACAAGAAGACGCCCCTTCTCCGTTCGATGAAAGCCGTTGCCCTTCAAACGCAGCGCTTGCTTGCCTGTTTCGGGGAATCTCCCGATATCCGCGTAACGCCCGACCTCGGAGCCGAACAGGAATACTTCTTGGTTGACAAGAAACTCTTCAGCAAGCGTCCCGACCTGATGATGTGCGGGAGAACACTCTTCGGCACCATCCCTCCCAAGCACCAGCAAATGGAGGACCACTATTTTGCAGCTATTGAAGATCGCGTTTTGGAATTTATGGTCGATGTGGATGAAGCTCTTTGGAAGCTTGGCATCCCAGCCAAAACCCGGCACAATGAAGTAGCTCCCTGCCAGTTCGAAATCGCCCCGATCTTTGAAAGCCTCAACCTGGCCGTAGACCACAACATGTTGCTCATGGAAGTCCTTCGCCGGACTGCCAACAAGCACGGTCTCGTCTGCCTGCTTCACGAAAAACCGTTTGACGGAGTCAACGGTTCCGGCAAGCACAACAATTGGTCTCTCGGAGCACCCGGTTTCGGCAGTCTCTTCAACCCGGGCAAGAGCCCTCACGAAAATGCTATTTTCCTGACGCTTCTCTGCTGTATCATTATGGCCGTCGACAAGCATGCCGACATCCTCCTGGCTTCCGTGGCCAAAGCGGGTAACGAACATCGTCTTGGGGCCAACGAAGCTCCGCCAGCCATTATCTCCATCTATCTGGGGGATCTTCTGGACGAAATTATCAAGCAGATCGAAAACGGAGGTTCCGGTTCCGCCCGCAAGAAGGGAGTCATGAATATCGGAGTCGATTCCCTTCCCGACCTTCCCCTGGACACCTCGGACCGTAATCGTACAAGTCCATTTGCTTTCACCGGCAACAAGTTCGAGTTTCGGGCCGTCGGTTCCTCCCAGACATGTGCCTGGCCCATGACTGTTCTCAATACCATCATGGCCGAAGCCCTGGACGAAGTCACCACGATTCTGGAACCCGTGGCCGGAAAACCCGAATTCCATGAAGTCCTCCAGAAAACCCTCCGGAACATCATCAAGCGTCACAAACGCATTCTCTTCAGCGGAGACGGATACTGCAAGGAATGGGTCAAGGAAGCGGAACGCCGCGGCCTGTACAACCGTCCCGGAGCTCTTGAAGCCCTGGCCGCTCTGGAAGAAGAAAAAGCCGTTTCCCTTTTCGACAAGTACCAGGTCATGTCCCCCAGCGAATTGCATGCCCGCTACGAAGTTCAGATGGAAATCTACCTCAAGGAATTGTGCATCGAAACGGAAACGGCCATCCTCATGGCTGAAACCATGTACATGCCGGCTGTCGCAAAACAGCTTTCCGAACTGGCCGACACCATTGTCCGCCTCAAAAAAGCCGGACTCACAGCCGGACTCAATACTGCAATCGAACGTGCATCCCGTATCGGAGAACTCTACGATTCCATCCCCGGATGGGTTCAATCTCTCCGGGAAGCCCGCAAAGCCAAAGACACGGACGCCATGAAATTCGGCATGAGTGCCCTGCGCAAAGCAATCGACTCTCTGGAAATAATCACGGATTCTCAACTCTGGCCTGTTCCGACTTATTCCGAGCTTCTCTTCCTGCAGCGTTAAGAGGCTTTCCAAAATAACTTAAAGGCAGGGCCGTCTCGAATTCCGGCGAGGCGGCCCTGCCCTTTTGTCGTACTGTCTCTGTTCGGAAACAGAAAGATTGAATTACCGGCCTACTTGAATGCTCTTTCTTACAGACGAGGCATCACGGGACGAATTACCGAGGATCAATTCAAATCGACCTCCCTCCAGCGTCCAGGTCTTCTCCTTGTCGTCGTAATAGGAAAAAGCGTCCTTGCCTAGTTCCATGATTACCTCACGGCTTTCACCCGGCTTCAGAAAAACCTTGCAAAACCCCTTGAGTTCCTTCTCCGGACGAAGCACCGACGACTCCTCGTCATGTACGTAGAGCTGAACAACCTCCGCACCGGGAACCGCCCCGGTGTTCGTCACCTTGCAAGTGACCTTGACCGGTTCGTCGACACCGTAGGCATCCTTGTCCGTCTTCAATCCGTCGATTTTGAATGTCGTATAGGAAAGTCCGTGTCCGAACGGGAAGCGTGGCGAGATCTTCTTGGTATCCAGCCAACGGTAACCGACAAGGATATCCTCCTTGTATTCCTCCTTGCCATCCTTGCCGGGATAGCAAAGCTCGTCGTAAGAATGGGCGCCTATGTCCGTCAATTTTACCGGAAAGGACATCGGGAGCTTGCCGGACGGGTTCACCTTGCCGGAAAGGATATTCGCCAAGGCGTTTCCTGCCTGGGAACCGCCATACCACCCTTGCACCAGAGCCGGGACTTGATCAATCCACGGAGTCTCCACGGCATTGCCGGAAATGAGAATGACCGCCGTTTTCGGGTTTGCTGCCACAAGTGCTTCGATCAATTCATTCTGATAGTACGGCAGGGCATAACCTCCACGGTCGGCCCCTTCGCTGTCCTGCCCTCCGTTCTTGTTCAATCCTCCGAAGAAAAACACGACATCGGCTCCGGCAACTGCCTTCACCGCATCGTTGCGGAGTTTTTCCGTATCCTTGCCATTGGAAGCATAACCCGGGACATAGTCGACCTGACTTTTCGGGAAAGCCGTTTTGATTCCGTCCAGAGGAGATATCTCTTCCTTGACCTTGAGTTCGGAGCTGCCGCCGCCTTCAGTCATTTTTCTCACGGCATTCTCACCGACGACAACAATTTTTCCCACCTTGCCGGGATCAGCAGGAAGCAGATGACCGTCGTTCTTCAACAGCACAATACCTTCTTCGGCAATCTTCCGCGAAGCATCGGCATGTTCATCGGTAGCAAAACTGCCCCAGGGACGGTTCGGATTCAACGCCGTCCGATAAGCAAGCCGCAGGATGCGGCGCACTTTGTCATCGACGACCGACTCTTTGATTTCACCCTTCCTGACGGCTTCCAGCATGGGGGTACCCATAAAGTTTTTATTGGGATCCGTACTCGTTCCCATTTCGATGTCCAGCCCGTTTTCCGCCGCCTTTTTCGTATTGTGGGTCGCTCCCCAGTCACTGATCACGACACCGTCGAACTTCCAGTCTCCCTTGAGAATTTTGTTCAGGAAGAGGTCGTTTTCACAGCAGTAATCACCGCGGAATCGGTTGTATGCCCCCATAATCGCCCAGGCTCCTCCCTTGGTGACGGCAGCCTTAAAGGCGGGGAGATAGATTTCATTCAGGGCTCGGTCACTTACCTGAACGTCAATACCGCTGCGGTGGGTTTCCTGATTGTTCAAGGCATAGTGTTTGACGCAGGCGGCAATTCCGAATTTCTGTGCTTCCCGGATATACGGAACGACCATGACGGAGGACAGGAAAGGGTCTTCTCCCATATATTCAAAGTTTCTGCCATTCAAAGGAGTACGATAGATATTGACCCCCGGACCAAGCAAGACATCCTTTTTACGGTAGCGGGTTTCCGCTCCAATAGATTTCCCGTACAAGGCAGACATGTCGGGGTTGAAAGTGGCCGCCAGACAAGTCAAAGCCGGAAAAGCGGTACATTTGTCATTCGTCCATCCGGCACGTCCGAAATTGTGCCAGTTTGTTTCCGCACGCATACCGTGCGGACCGTCGTTCATCCAAAGCTCCGTAATGCCGAGGCGTGGGACACCGGGACTGCTGAAGGTAGCCTGACCATGGCACATGGCTACTTTTTCTTCCAGAGTCATCCGCGAAAGAGCGTCCTGGATTCTCTCCTCCACCGGTTTGGATTCATCCATGTAAACGGGCTTTTCCTGAGCCAGTGCCAAACCGGAAACGACTAGGGCGGCTCCGGCAAGGGCATTTCGGCTCCATGTTGTCAAATGCTTCTTCTTCATAATGTCGATAGAATAGAAATTATACGCCCATTTCCAAATGGGTCTTTCAGGAATTTGGGGGATTCCCGGCTTTCCATGCTTTATTCCAATCGTGAACACATGTTCGTCCATCCCCTATATCGACAAAATCCATCACCCAGAAATTGGGTTGCCTCCCCCACCTCGCCTGAATTCGCCGAATCCGCTCCTGTAGAACACCTGCAGCATTGATTGTTTCTGCTGTCGCTCGCGAAGGACGGAAAGCCGATACCAGGTGATTAACGATAAGAAAACGGTTTTTCTCTCTTCCCCGCCCGGGAGCATCGTCCATGGCGTCCGCGGATTTATTCTTCCACGGAGTTTCCACACAATGTTCCCAAACGGGCATCGGCCATTGTCCGACACCATCCGGCCTGTCCGTCAGCATCACCAGGCGTTTTCCTTGAGCTCTCATTTCGCCCAAAGTAGGCCATGACCCGTTCACTGGCAGGACGGTACAGAAATCAGAGACGCCGGCTTCTCCCGCAACTTTACGGATAGATGCATTCGGGACGTAGGATTCCAAAATCAGCGTTACAATCGCCCTCGGATTGTTTCGCAAATATTCCCCCACCATTCCGAAAGCCCTCCGCAAAGGAATCGCACCGGGAAAGGATGCCGTTTCATTGCCATGGCGCAAGACAAGTTCTTCCCCCTGAAGCCATACATCCCACATCTGAGCGTGGATTCCGGCTTGGAGCTGAGAGGGGATATTCCAGTTCTGATTGGGGCATACCCAGCCATCCATTCCATTACTCATGGCATTGTGCGAACAGAGCCAGACAACCTTGTCATAAGGCATGGCATCCGGCAAATCCAGAGGAGAAGGCCAATCTGCGTCAAGCCCCTGTAATTGCAAAGGTTCAGCTGGTAGCTTCGAATCAATCGGCCATTTGACTCCCATCCAGAAGATCAAACCTACAATTCCAGGAATAACGAGTGACATCCCCCAGCGCCTCAAACATTTCCGCATCCATGTAGAGTTGCTGTCCATTCTGTTAACCCTCCTTAAGATTCCCGTAAAATAGATTGATAAACAATGGGTTCTTCTCTTCCCATAAAATCCCGCCTACACGATCGGCTACCTTCATGGATAGGCGTTCGTGGAAGCACATGAAGGGTGATACTTCGTCCAGCCTGCCCGTCGAAGCATAGTTGGAGCAACCACACCAGTTGACGCAACGTTCCTTTACAGGGCAGCTTTGGCAGGTTTCCGTCCTATTGCCACGGCTCATGATGATGGACAGTCTCCGTGCTATATCAAAACCAGTAAAGACATTGCCGAAGCAAAGTTCTTCCCGATCGTCGTCGCCCACAAGACGTTCGCAGGGGTAGAAATTGCCATTGACCGAGACAGTGAGTTCCGTTTCGCCCATCTTGCAATGATCCTTTTCGTGGTACCCACCGCAAAGGTGAGTCTTGATCTTGGAGTCGATCACGTTAATCCTACGTGGAGTTCCTTCGCGAAACCAATTGAGCCAGAGCTCGCCCATGTGATCAAACTCCCGGTTCATCGTCGAGCAGGCCTCCTCGGACCAATCTGCTGAAAAGTTACAGTTCACCACAATTCCGTAGGGAGAAATACCGCCCAGAAAACGTACGGATTCCGATAGATAACCAACCTGTCGCGGATCCACCACCATAATTATCTCCGCCCAATCGCCGGATAACTCCTTGACGTACTCCAAACCTTGCAGGCAATCCCCGTGGCTCTTTTCCCCACTGGCATACTTGCGCCAAGTATTGTGCATGGCAGCACAACCATCCAGAGACAAACCAAGGTGGTACTTGTGCCTATGGAGCCATGCGCTCTTATCCGGGGTAACCAGAGTCAAATTCGTCGTCAGCGTATGTCGCATGTGGATACCCAGTTGTTCGGCACACTGGCTGGCATAGTCGTCACAGCGTCGCAATAGATCCCATTCCAGGAGGGGTTCTCCCCCGAAAAAACCTAGAATCATCTTCGGTTCCCTGCCCGTTTTTCCCGCCTGAGCCAAAGTTTCGACCATCCCCAGATCAATGGCTCGCCGCGCTACATCCCATTCCATAGCACGGGCAAACTTGCGGCCTGCGTAGCAATAGCCACACCGCAAGTTGCAATCACGTGTCAGGCAAAGGGTCAAATACATGGAATCAAGATTGATGGGACTGTTACTCCTGAGAATTGACGGCCATATCCTTGGCTTTCATGACTTTTCCGGTTTGGGGAACGGCATGAAGAAGCCAAATGACTTCATTGACTACTCGCTCAATTCACAGGCCGACGTCAAGGATGGATAGTGTGATTTCTTGTGGGTGTTTAGATATCGAATCTTTATCATGATTCAATTGGACGATGATTGTTGATCCTTACAGTCAGGCTGTAGTGGATCAGAGCGAACCTTACCCATTAATCGAATGGGGGGGTGCCTGGGTATTCCCTCGGAATCAGCAGAATTTCCGTCAGATTGACCGGGAGAAAGAGGAGGTACTCCCGGAAGATCCAGGCTTTTTTCCTGCTGAGAGCATCCCATAAAAGAAGAAGCCAGCAACACTGTTAATGCACTTTTGGACAATGAATTCCAAGCGGGATAGGAAGGTTGATCATTATCGCCATGGCGAATTCCAGATTTCATTCTGCTTACTATCTACAAGAACAATTCTATCCGCGCAAGCCAACGTTTTAAAATCATCAAGATACACAAGAGCCGTCCCCGGGTATCCGGAAACGGCTCAGGCGTTCAAGATTGGCAAAAAAGCCTCAGGCTTCCTTGTTCTGCTGCTCCTTCAGGAGCTTTTCAGGCAGTTTAACCTGAATGTGAATATCGCGTAGTTGCTTGAAGTCTACCGTCGCTGGGGAATCGCTCATCAGGTCGGCACCGCGGTTGTTCTTCGGGAAGGCAATCACTTCACGAATCGACTCAGCTCCGCAGATCATCATCACCAGGCGGTCAAGACCGAGGGCGAGACCGCCGTGGGGAGGCGCACCATAGGAGAATGCGGAAAGAATGTGACCGAACTGTTCCGTTGCTTGTTCTTCCGTAATTCCGAGAGCGCGGAACATAGCCGCCTGGAGATCGCGTTCGTGGATACGAATGGAACCGCCGCCAAGTTCGACGCCATTGAGAACAACGTCGTAGGCCTGGGCGCGGAGTTCCGTACTGAGTTCTCCCTTGAGGAGTTTTTCCTCGTCTTCCTTGACAGGACGCGTAAAGGGATGGTGGATGGCCGCCCAGCGCTGTTCTTCTTCGTCCCAGCCGAGAAGCGGGAATTCAATCACCCAAAGGAAATTGCGTTCCGTGTTGCCTTTGAGGATTTCCATGAAATCGGCACACTGGAGGCGAACGCGACCGAGGATATTGCAAGACTGTTCCCAGTCTCCGGCGGCAAAGAGGACAAGATCGCCCGTTTCGATATTCAGGCGTTCCGTCAGAGCCTTGATTTCATCTTCGGAAAGGAACTTCGTAATCGGACTCTTCCAGCCGTCTTCGCGTACTTTGATGTAGGCCAACCCTTTGGCTCCGGCTTCCATGGCCGTCTTTGTAAGGGAATCAATCTGACCGACGGAGGGATTTGAAAATCCCTTGGCATTGATCGCCTTAACAACTCCGCCATTCTTGACGGCACCGGAAAACACCTTGAATCCGCTTGACGTGAAAATGTCGGACACGTCCGTCAACTTCATGTCGAAACGGCATTCCGGTTTATCGGAACCGTATTGATCCATCGCTTCCTTCCACGTCATGCGGGGGAACGGAGTGGGAATGTCAACGCCGATGGCTTCCTTGTAAGCTCGTTTGAGAGCGCCTTCCGTCAAGGCATAAATGTCTTCGGGAGTAATGAACGAGGCTTCGATGTCGATCTGGGTAAACTCCGGCTGGCGGTCGGCGCGCAAATCTTCGTCGCGGAAACAACGGGCAATCTGGAAATAACGTTCCATCCCCGCAACCATCAGCAACTGCTTGTACTGCTGGGGAGCCTGGGGCAGAGCATAAAATTTACCGGGGGACAGGCGGGAGGGTACCAGGAAGTCGCGTGCGCCTTCGGGCGTAGACTTGGAAAGGACGGGAGTCTCAATTTCAAGGAATCCTGCTTCATCCAGATAGTCTCGCATGGACTTGGTAGCACGGTGACGGATCATCATGTTGCGGGCCATCTCCGGACGGCGCAAGTCAAGATAGCGGTACTTGAGGCGGATGTCTTCGTTGGAAACCGTACGATCCAGCTGGAAAGGCAAAACTTCGGACTTGTTGATCACGTTCAGGGAGGTGGCCGTCACTTCGATAGCCCCCGTCGGCAGATCGTCGTTCGTCGTATCGACGGTATCCGTTTTGAGACGTTCGATCACCTTGCCGGTGATTTGGATCATGTCTTCGGAATGGAGGGATTGGGACGCCTTGGCTGCTTCCGCATTCATGTCGGGATGGAACACCACTTGGGTGATGCCGGAGCGATCGCGAAGATCGATAAAAATCACGCCCCCGTGGTCGCGGACGGAATCCACCCAGCCGATCAGGGTGACATCGGTTCCCACGTCGGACAGGCGCAGATCATTGCATGTATGGGTACGGTAACTGTTCATATCAGTAAATTTTTTGAGGGAGTATGTAAAAATGAAGGAGGATTAGCGGTCTAAAAGCCCGGAAAGGATATCCAGGAGTTCGTCTGCCGGAACGGTCTGAGCCGAACGGTCGGCCATGTTCTTGAGTTCGATTGAGGGGTAATCCCGTCCGATCACGATGGCGTATTTGGCTCCGGAACGCTCGGCCCGCTGGAACTGGGCTCCCATCTTCGTCCGAGATAAAGGCATATCGACGCGGTAGCCGAGGTCACGCAAGGCGGAGGCAAGGGACAGCACTTCGCGGCGGCGGGAATCATCCGCCTGCAGGACATACAAGTCGCAACCGGACGAGGCAATACTTGCATCCATCAACGCCTTGGCATGCGGAGTTTGTTCAATCAGGTGAGTAATCACCGCATCCCCCATGGCAAAACCGGTGGCGGGCATGTCCACCGCATTGTCGGACAAACCGGCAATCAAGGCATCGTAGCGACCGCCTCCGGCCACAGCACGAAGCGTGCGGGAAGAATCGAAAATCTCGAATACAAGACCAGTATAGTACGCAAGCCCGCGGACGATGGAAAGATCCAGTTTGACATATGCTTCCAGCCCTCTGTCCGTCAGATCCGCCACCAATTCGTCGTAGCGGGGTGAAACTCCGGCTGGAGGGTTCCCGATGAAGGAGACCAATTCGTTGCGTTGAATACCGAAAGCGTCCAATTTAACCTGGCATTCTTCCGGGCGGTCTCGCTCAAATTTATCCACCACGCCGAGGAAAGCAGGCACATCCTCTTCGGCAACATGATGATCGGCAGCAAAGCGCAGCCATGCTTCCCGGTCGGACACGCGAACGATAAAGTCCCCTTCCCTGAAACCGAGTTCGCGCATGCAATCGATAGCCAGGGAAATCAATTCGCTGTCAGCCCCGCATCCGGCTTCACCCAGAATGTCGGCATTGAACTGATAGAATTCGCGCATGCGTCCCTTCTGAGGCTTTTCGTAACGGAAGCAGGAACCGATTTCGAACCACTTCAAGGGCTTGGGATATTCCCTCTGGTAACCGGCAGCTATTCTGCCCAGGGAAGCAGTCAGTTCCGGGCGTAGTGTGATGTCGCGTTCCCCCTGATCCTGAAAGCGGAACAACTGGGTAGGCAACTCTCCGCCCGTCTTTTTCAAATAAAGTTCAGTTGCCTCGACCATCGGAGCTTCCCATTCGCAAAATCCATACCTGCGCGCCACATGCCGCCACGTATCGAACAAATAATTGCGAACAGCGCATTCCGCAGGAGCAAAATCGCGGAATCCCGGCAATGGTTGGAAACGTGCGTCTGGCATAGTGATCAATACGGTAAGTTCAAACGTAAGGACGAAAAACTTACAGCATTTTCAGCCAATGGCAAGTGCATGTTTCCGAGAAAATCCTGTTCCATGTTGGAAAAACGCAAAGGAAGAAAACAAGGCACGCCTGTCATGGCCGTTTTTCAGCAGGTCGTTTCCAGCCTCCGCCGAGCGCTTTGCAGAATTTGACGATGGCATTGAGTCGCATGCGGGAAGCATCTGCCATGTCCAATTCTCCACTCAAAAGGTTGCGGTGCGTATCCAATGTATCCATGAGACCGACATACCCGGCTTCATATTGCTTGGAAGCAATATCCCAGCTGCGACGAAGATATTCCACCTCGTTTCTGGTCGATTCGTAAATTTCCGCACTTTTGCGCCGTTCTACCAAAGCATCCCGGATTTCCCGGAAGGCATTCAGGACAGCCTGTTCATAGGCGGCTTCCGTAGCGGCATAGTCAGCCTCAGCCATTTGGACGACAGCCCTCTTTCTTCCTCCGTCGAACAAGGTTTGCATCACGCTTCCACCGGCATCGAACAGGCGTGATGGCTGGTTGAGCAGACGGTTCAGATCCGTACTGAGCTGCCCCATGGATCCCGTCAGCATCAGAGACGGCAACCGATCCGCCTTGGCTGCTTCTTTTCCGTAAAAGGCCGATTTCAGACGAGACTCCAACTCGCAAATATCCGGTCTCCTCTCAATGACATCGCTGGGAATGTTCGACGGTATGGAAGGAGGGGAGGACAAAAGGGACGGATTCCCTCCTCTCCGACTACTTCCTTTCATAATCTTTCGGGGACTATCCCCGACAAGAACAGCTAAAACGCTTTCCGCCCTGGAAAGTTCATTTTCTGCCAAATGGAGCTGAGCCAAAGTCTTGGAACGTTCCGCCTGTACACGTCTCAGGGCCAATTCAGGGTACTGCCCCTGCTGGAAACGTTTTTCATACATGGAACACGTTTGTTCATAGGAAGCATGAACGTTTTTGATGATCCGGCATTTTTCTTCCCATGTCCTGACGTCGATATAAGCTGAAGCCACTTCCCCAGTCAGGCGAAGAAATACGGCATCCCGTGCCTCGGCCGAGGCCAGTAATTCCGCATTTGCCGCCTCGGATCGTGAACGCAGCTTCCCCCATAAATCGACTTCGTACGATAAAATCCCCGACATTTCCCAGACATCCCTTCCCCGGTACGACAAATTCTGTGAATAGCTCTGTCCCTGAGTCAGCTCCTGCTTTTTCGCTCCGGCTTGAAATCCGGCCTGAGGAGCGAGAGACGCTCCGGTCTCGGCAGACATGGCCGCCGCCCGGTCAACCAATGCAGCCGCACGAATCAAATCCCGGTTACACGCCAGAGCCTGTTCCTCCAGCCGTTCAAGTACCGGGTCGTGGAAAATACGCCACCATCCGGTCCCGACGGGAGAATTGGCAACCTTGTCCCCCTGCTCCGGCGAACCGGTCGGCAACTCCATCGCAGGTCGTTCAAACACAGCCGGTACCCTGCAGGAACCCAGCAACAGGCAGGTCCCCGCAAAGAGCGGAATCAAAAGATGGATAGATCTCTGAATCATGAATTGCTCGTTCGTTCCTGGTTGACTTTGATGCAAAACAACGCAAATAAAATACCCGCCGCCCCAACCATCATGGCACATAAATAAAAGTAATCGGCTGAAAACACCTGGCTTTGCAAGGAAACGGCTTTTTGTACCATGGCATGAACCTCCGAATGAATTTCAGAAGGTGTGGCACCAGTCGTTGCAAAATGATCCTGCCACTGGTCCAGCGTAGAAAGCGTTCCGGGAGCATCGTCGCGGGTTCGTTCAGCGACGGTAAACCTGTAATCTTCCCTCATGTGGGCAAGCACTGTACTCACACTACTGACATACATGGCTATAAACACATAGCGCAACGTATTCAGCAACCTCGACGAAGAGGCAAGCAAACGGGGATGGACTCCCCTCAGGGCAAGAGGCGTTCCCACATTGATGCAAAACGCATACCCGATGCCGAATACGCCCAAAGGCCATGCCACGTCCATCCACGAACAGCCGGAATTCAGACGGGCCAGGAAAAAAGCAGAACCGCCCAACCCCATCAATCCAGCCATCATACCCACCCTCAGGGCAAGTACGCCCCGGTGCAGAAGAGGGAGAACGATGATTGCTCCCGCAAAAAAACCGGCCACGAGAATCATGAAGACACATGCGATCATGAATGGGTCATAATTCATCACATTGCGCATAAACTGAACGGTGCCGGACCTCAACCAGCATACGCAAAATATGTTGCACAAAGACGCCAGCAGCCCGAAAGAAAACCTCCAGTTGCCCAGGATCCGGAAATCCAGCAACGGGCTTGAATGATTCATGCAGGAAATGACAACCAGAACAATCGCACAAAATCCCCCATACATCCACACCAGAACATTCGGGGCCGTCCATCCGTCGATTTCACCGTAAATGATCACCATGAGGATGCACATGCACCCCATTCCCAAAGCCAGAAACGAAAACCAGTCGAATTTTCCGTTTTTAGGCACTTTCTGGTTGGGAACCAGAAGAGTCGTCAGAATAGCCAGAACCATGGAAATCAGTCCCACCATGACAAAGAGCCCCCTCCAGTTCCAGTATTGAACGAGTATACACCCCACGATGGGACTGACACAGGAAATAGCTCCAATGGAACACAGTCTCAGTTCCATGGCCAGTTTGCGCGATTCTTGAGGCAGGGCGGCATTGATCAAACCCGTTCCGTAGGCAAGAGCCAGTCCCCCGCCTATCCCTTGCAAAAACCTGGCTCCGATCATGATCATGAAATGGTCGGCAACCAAAGCAGCCAAAGAACCTCCAGCAACCAGGAGAAGGGCCAGCCTCAATGCTCGCCTCAACCCAATGCGGGACCACAAATAGGCGGCTCCCGTAAACGACAATGCCGTCCCAAGCGGACAAGCTGCCCCCGACCACGACACATCCAGCGTACCGACGACAAACGTCCCCGATAAATCAGGCGTTGCCGCTACAATACATCCCATGTTCAAAAATGGCAGAACAGAGCATACGAAAGCCATCGCCACGAGAATCCGTACATGCAGGCGAGGTACTTTTTCCATGGAAACCGGATTGCTCATGTGTTCTCGTGATCAAAAATCGATTTTGGCCGTGCCCTGCATCCCCGGCCTGAAGACGACATCCGACGTATCGTCCGGTAAACTCACTTTAATCGGAAATCTCTGCATCACTTTGGTGAAGTAGCCGCTGACATTCTCGGTCGAAATCAGGGAAAACGTCGCACATGTTGCGGCGCCGATCTCATAGACTTTCCCATGGAAGATCTTGCCGGAATACCCGTCCAACGTAAACTGGACATCCTGCCCCACATGGATACGGCCTATTTTCGTTTCTTCCACACGAATGTTGAGCCAGATATCGCGGTTGTTTACGATGGAAAAGAGCTTTTGTCCGGCACTTACCAATTCCCCGTTATTGACCAGCTTGCGGGCAACAATTCCTTCCACGGGTGATTTGATAATACATTCCTCGCACAAGACTTCCAGTTCCTGCAATTCAGCCTTGGCGGATTCCAGTTCCGCCAGCGCGGAACGCTTTTCCTCTTCACGGTATCCCTCGATCTTCAAACCCAGATTCTGCTGTTCCGCCTTTTCCAGGGCCTGGGCTGCCAGATAAGCGGCCCGGACGGCATCACGGTCCGCGGAACTAATCCCGGCATGGTCGCGTACAAGTTTTTCAATGCGTTCATAATCGCGGCGGGCATGTTCCAGATTGGAAGAAGCCTGGGCCGTCTTGGCTCGCTGGGACTCGATTTCCTGCGGTCTGAATCCCGTCATCATCTCATCGTAACGGGCTTGTTTCAAAGCAACCTTCGAATGGGCAGCCATCAGGCGGGCACGGATACTCCTTTCATCCAGATGGGCGAGAATTTGCCCGATTTTGACAGAATCGCCTTCCTCTACATCCACGCTCACCACGCGTTCCGCAAGTTTGGAACCGACGGAAACAATACTCGCCTCCACCCGTGAATCGTTCGTCGATAAAAAATGACCTTCGCGGAAATGCCAAATACCCCATGCGATACCTCCCGCAGCGACCAATGCCATGCTGCCCAGAGAAATAGCCTTCAAATGTTTGCTCATTTCGCGTCGGTCTTTGTATCGGAAGAATAGGCATGCACAAACACCTCAATCATCCATTTCATGGACTTCATTTTCACCTTCCAGACTTTTTCATCGTCATTCAGACAGTACATGAGCATGTATCCGTGCAGGGTGTTGACAAATGCCTGCACCATCGTACCGGTATCTCCGGCTTTTACCTGTCCTCGCTCCTGCATGGCTGACAAGTAGTCGAACAGGAAATCATATAGTTCCCGCGAATTCCTCAGATAATCGTCTCCGTTCGTATCTACGGAATCCAATGCACTCAAATACGCACGGAAGGCGTTCCTTTTGCTTTTCGTCGCCTCGAAATACAATTGAGCCGCAAGGTGAAGGTCTCGATCAAGATTCCAGGTCCTCTTCCGTTCGAATTCCTCCTTCAATTCGCTGGCGTACTCCCTGTACTTGATGATGGCATCCAACAGGGATTTCTTCGTGGCAAAATACCGGAAAACCGTTTTTTCGCAAATCCCGGCCTTTTCCCCGACCTCCTGTACGCTGACCCGGTGGAATCCCCTTTCGCTCATCAACTCAATTGCAGCCTCCACAATCTTACGTTGCGTATTCCGCTGGGTTGGGGACATTTGCTCCATATATGTCTGTCAGTCTAACGGACATTTTTGAACAGTCAATCCTCTATATTTCTGCAGGCCGGTTTCCTTCTGGCAACATTCTTATTTCGACAAATAATTGGCCGCATTACCGAAACTACCCAGCAACGAACCCGCTGCCGACAGTTTTCCCGCCCGTGCCTGCACGTTTCCCTCCCATGCAGCCAACCGCCCCTGATGCCTCAGTTCCTGAGCCTTGAGTAACGACTGCCTCGCCTGATCGCGGATTTCCGTTTCCAGCCTGTTAGCTACGGCTTGTTCCCTGACGGCCACCGAACCTTCGGTCGCCAAACCGCTTTTCCCCGCATCGGCATGTAGCTGTCCCATAGCCAAGGCAGCATTGTCCCTGAGCCGGGAGGTATTTTCCCGCTGTTCGTCCATGGTCAAGCGCGACTGTCCGGACAAATTCTCTTCATTGGCTCGTCCAATGGCCTTTGCTGTTTTTGCTCCCTGATACTGTGAAAGCGCCGATGCCGCGCCTCCCGCCAACTGTGATGCCGCTACTACCGCAGCAGTAGCGCTTATTGGTTCAAATCCCATGCGCAAAAACATACTTACCCTTCTCCGGGATTTCATCACGCCTGATACGTGATGAAATCCCGGAAGGCGGGAAAGCGTTTTCTCGTTTTACTCCTTGATGTACGGCACTAAATTTCATATCTTTAAATTGATCTTTTTCTTTTCTATGAGTCTCCACATCAGTATGACGGAGGACGCTGACAAGGCGTACCGTTCCCAAAAAACGCGTAATTTCCTTGCAGCCCTGTTCACAGCTTTGCTAGCCACCGTTCTTTTCGGTCTTCTCCTGTACGCAGTCGTTATTGTCATCGCCGAACCGGACAAACCGGAAGTCGTCGCCTATGTTACATCCAATGAGGACGGGCCCCCCACCGATTCTCCCGTAACGCCCGAGCGAGTCACGACCCGTCCGGTGGCATCCGTCCAGAACCACGCCAGCATCATTACCTCCAACTCTGTCAGCGATGTTGCCATAGCTTCGGTCGACATTGATACGCCCGATATCTCGGATCTGGGGCAAAGTCTTGAACTCGGCGTTGACTTCGGTGCCGGAGTCGGAGATGACCTCGGAGCGGAAGGGGGAGGATTCGGCAGTGACTCTCCCGGAGGGAGTTCTCTGGTTGGTACATTCTACGACCTCAAGCAAACATCTTCCGGCCAACCGCTTAAAATTACGGACGGAGAGCACTATGCTATCATGAAAAAATTCGTCGATTCCGGATGGAAGGAAAGCACATTGTCGAGATACTTCAAGGCCCCCAAGAAACTTTATAATTCCCACATCTTCATTTCCCACCGAAGCGCCAATGAAGCTCCTAAAGCTTACGGTTGCGAAGACAAGGTCAAACCCAGTCATTGGATTGCTATCTACAGAGGAAAAGTCGTAGCGCCCAAATCCGGTACATTCCGTTTTGTCGGCATGGCTGACGATACGATCACCGTTCGCTTCAACGGCAAGGAAGTCTTCGACCATGGGTATTCCTATGCGTCTCTCGGGCTATACATGGCCAATGGGAAAAACTTCAAGGTCATGGACGGTACGACGAAAAACGATGTCCTAAAAAGACAAATTCAACGTTCCGGCATTTACAAAATTCCGGTGACTTTCTACAAGTATAAAACCATGGGGCACTACAATACGCGGCTCAACGGCATGGCTGCCGGAGCGGAATTCACGGTAACGGCCAATGAAGTCTATCCTATTGAAATTCTGATTTCCGAAGTTCCCGGCGGCGGTTTTTCAGCGTTTCTGCTGCTCGAAGAAATAGGAACCAAGGATATGAAGAAAGACAAAGAAGGAAACCCGATCCTGCCTCTGTTCCGTACAAATTACGCCCTGCCCGACCCCGCTTCCAATAAAGGGATCCGCCCTCCATTCGACCCGATCGGCATCGTTTGGCCCTGCGTCAAGTAATTCAGGTTTATCTCATCCGGGCTCTGCGTCTTCCGACTGTCCCGGGGGATATGGAAGTCATGAAACCATGGGACCATGCTTCTGCCAGAGTTCTTGCCGCATCTGCCGTGTGCGAATGTTCGTCGTGAACGGGTTCCTCCCGCAAAGTCCCGGAAACTCCGGGTGGTCTGGAATGGTACAGTTCCAAATGCTCCAGAGCGGAAGGCTCCGATTCCCCTTTGATATTCACGGGGCGAGTCAGAGTCCTCTCGTGGAAGAAACTCGACTCCAGTAGCTCTCTCAGAGAATTGATTCCCAGCCAGATATCTGTCGTTCTGGGAACAACTCGCACTCTCTCGATTCCTTCACGGGCCAGATTTTCCACATACGACTGCCCATGGGCATCCCTTTTGGAAGCATCATGTGGTAAAAAGTGCCAAACAACGGGACCATACGCTTTTTCCCATACCTTCATTTTTTCTGCATAATGGGCAATTCCCTGTTGGTTGCAGGCATAATGATCCAGCCAGTACAGTTTTCCTCCCGCCAGACGCACCAGCCAGATAGCCGTGTGGTCACTTAATCCGAGATCCCACGACGTGAACATGGGATCCTTCCGATCACCTTCGCAAACAACGCCGATCTGTCCGCGTTCGCGAATAGCCGCCATGACGGAGCCATAGATACTCCCCTCTTCCCCCGAGAGGAAAGCCTCCTGCGGTGTACTGGGATACTCTTGCTTCATGGCCCGTCCCATAACGCGGTTCATCCGGGCATACCACCTCTTTCTATCCGCATCCAGACGAATTCCGTGTTTGGACTCCAATTCCGTAAAATAGATATCCAAATCTTTATTCCACCGTTCCTTTCCGGAGAGGGCATATCCTTCATGGTCGAACCAACTGAAAAAAAAGAATCGGAAATCCAGCGGAGACAATTCCTCCTTGGCGTTGTTTTCCATTGCCTGGCGCGTCAATTCGTAATTCACCCCGAACCTGCCTCCCTCATGGGTGCTTTCCTTCAGTATGTATCCGCCGGACGGGACCGTATTGATCGCACCCGTGCGGATATCGCGGGCTCTCCACGGGGCATGGACGGACACATGTGCCAGTTCCGAAACATGGAGGAACTGGATTGTCCCCCCTCGCAGATTGGTTCCGATACGAATATCGCTGCCGTTGCTCAACCCGAGTTCCGTCCGTGTATCGACGGGTAGTTTCCATCCGGACTTGCCGGGAATACCGGTCCGTTCCTTCACGCATTCTCCCAGCCGGGAAAGAATCAATTCCTCTTCGTTCCCGTCCTGGGGCATGTAATCAAGATGATCCCAGGCAAAACGGATTTTAGAGAGTTTCTGCCGGGCATCCGGCAGGGTCTTGTCAATAATGCCGCAATGGAAATTGCTTCTGAACAGGCACATATCCAGCATCAGCAAAGCCGCATAGGTGGAAATCCCCAACTGACGGGCTTTCAGGACATCATTGCGGAACCACAGGTTGGCATGTAACCTCCGTTGCGCCGAATTCATTCGGAACCGTTGCAAATTGCCCGTCTTGTTTTCAATCCAATAGAGATGTTCCAACCTCCATTGCTGATCGGCAAGATGTTCGAGCCAAGCTCCCGGAATATCTTCCTTTTCCTGTTTTTTCGTCATCGCTTCTATAAAGGATTATCTGAATAAATCTGGTAAAGAGCGGCTCCGTCTCCGATGGCCGACTGGTGGTTGCTTCCGTCGTACTGGTCGAACGAATACAAATACCCCGGCTTGCTCATCAGCGGCAGAATCATGCGCAGCATTTGGATGAAGCGAGGATCGTCCTCCATCATCTTCCCTTGCTCGACGGCATGGCCGATTCCGAGTTCCTCGTACAGGCGAATCACGGCTTCCTGATAGGAACTGTCCCCCATCCCCGGTGTCCACCAACGGCGCTGGTGCAGAGACATATCTCCAAGTTCCTCCAGATAATGGTGGAATGCCATGCGGCGCCAGACATCCAACTCTCCGGGAGACATGTCGCAATCGACCTTCGCACCCCGAAAACATTCCAGAGGAATATAACTGCGTCCCGGTTCTTCCGGAAAAACCGGTCTTCCTTCCGCATCCAGGAACACGCCATGGTACTGGTGAACGACAAACGGAGCTCTGGCTTCCGGTAAAGGAGCATGCGGAATTCCCGGCATGAGACGTACCGTATGCATGGGATCTTCGGGATCCCGGAGCACGCACATGGACCCCGTCGAGGCTTGCAGTTCCTCGGTGGAAATTCCTCCAGAATCAGGAACTCTTATACCTGCAATAACCTCCCCGGGAGGCAATGTCCCCCACCGGGACAGCACTTCCGAGAAAACGGGACGGGCCTCCCAATCCGTAGAAATCCCATATGGGCGTTCTTCGCCTATCGGCAGGAACAAGCGTTCCCCCCAGACAATACCGGCGGAGGTCGGAACCGGACGGCTGGCAAATTCCTCCCGAATCATCTCAAGAGTCCTGAATGCCAACAAGGTTGATGGCGATTGGGTAATCCTGTCCGGCAATGTATTGCGCACGTCCAAGGTATAATCCCTGCCAACGCGCGGACCGTAGCCGCTCATCACTTTTTTGCCCGTCACGGGCGTGTCCCAATTCCCCGAATCCAGAGTCGGGAATGAAGCATTCGCCTCCCCCAGTTCCCCCAAAACGGCATACGTTCCATCGCTCCGGGACTTCCAGAGCGAAAGTTCCGGCATGCGTTCCAACTGGATAGACAAATTGGCCAAAAGGTTTTCTCCGTGATCCAACCCAGGCAGAGCAACCTTGGAGGGTACCGGAGGCAATTCCGTCAGACGAAGTTTCAAATCACCGAGAATATGACCCGGTAGAATCTCCGGAAGCCTGTTTCCCAGAATCGCGTGTACATACCGTTCCATGGCCGGGTAGTAATGGAATTCCGCTCCCGTCGCATCTCTGTATCCTTCCGCCAGCGCATTGAGCAGAGAGTCTTTTCCTCTACCGTCCAATGCCCAAACGCGTTCCGAACGAACAATGTTGTTCATCCCCGTCGAGTCAGCAATCATGCCGGCAAAAAATCCGGGAAGTCCCGGCTTCTCCCATGTCTTCATTTGTGCCGCATCGACCAGATTTCTAACTTCCCGTGTGTCCATTGCCATAGCCCATCTCCGCAACTGCTCTTTTTGAGCGAACGTCAGGCTATCATCGGGCACAAATGCACATTCTTCCACGGCGGCTTGCAGTCGGGACATTTCCCTCTTGTCGGGGAATGGTCGCACAGCCGTGTATTTAAGCCACATAGGTACGGATTGGGGAATGCTGGCATGATCCAAATGAGCCATGTAGTATTCCTTGGACAACTGGGACAATTCCTCGACCAGAAGATGGGCATTCCTGGCAAATTCCGCTTCCGGAATCATGGTTCTGCCGCATTGGGCAAGGATCCTGCAGCCTTCATCCACAGGCAGTTGCCCGGTGGCAAGCAGACGGCTCCAGATAACTTCCGCCTTATCCTCAATCATTGCCAGAGGAGAAAGGTGATCATAGAGGACAATGTTATTCCACAAAATGCCGTCCGCTCCGAATCCCATGCCATTGGCTGCGGCACATCCCATGTCTCTCACGGGACCGACATACTTGCGGTATATCTCCTTGCGCATCTTTTCCAGAGTCTGGTTCAAAAGCCCGGTTTTGCTTCCCGTATCATTCGGGGCGATAATAATTTTTTCACCCGGAGAACGGAAGGAACGCTGTCCATATCCGGCTTCTACCAATTCCGCCACAGCATGCGCAGTAAGCTGCTCATACAGACTGCCTCTGATATTCGGAGACTTGAGCCGGACCACATTGAAGTCGTCCATACGGAACACCATCCCCTTCTCCACTGCAAACAGCGCCCATTTCCTGGACATGTCCCATTTAACACTACCCTCCGGAGAAAACATGATGGCCATATGAGCCGCCAAATCTTTGATGGCATACTCTTTCTTGGGATGCCAGGGAGAAAGATTCCCATCCGGATACTGTACCCTGAAGAATTGGGATCTGCTCCCAATCCGCCTTACCGTTATGAAGTCGGGAGTCAGCATCTCCAAATACTTAACGGCGGGTTTCATATAATCGAAAATTTGGTAAACATTCAATTCTTCCTTACTCCGCGAAATCGATGAAGATAAAAAATCCTTATGGATTTGTTCCGGCTTCAAACGCAGTTCTCGAAGAGTGAGATCAGCATAGCCATCACGCGGAAGCATGCCACGGATTACAGTCAAGTCAAAGTCCTGCAAGCCGGGGATCATCTCCCGGAGCGTGCGCGCATGTGCTTTGAGAGACCACGAAATCCGGTTTAACGCCTTCCAATTCTCCGGCATGAGTTCCCGGACAGAGGAGGGAACGGCAGAGGCCCAGTCCTCGGCAACGACAAGGTAATCCACCATCTGTTCCCCGGATCTCTCGACGGAAGGATCGAAATCGCGGCAAAGCCCCAGTTTGTCCCGGTAGCTTTCCGGACATTTCCTGTTCAGTTCATCGATCCACTTCGTCATTTCCTGGACTTGGCTGGGAGAGGCATCCTCAACCCATGTACGCCAGAACTTCCTGGTAATATCGTAATCCACTTGGGGAACCGATCGCTCGTCTGCAAGCTGCAAGGCTCCGTCGAGAACGATTGTCTTGAGCCGGGCTTGCATATTTTCCGTACATTTATCCCATGCCTCCGGTTTGCGTTGGACAACATCGGGGACCAGATCAGGATCCGGATATTTCAACAGGAGCATCCTGTAGGCATGTTTGACAAGCGTTTGCGCGGAGTCGTCCAAAAACGCTAACCGAGCCTTCTGCAAATTGGGGTGGAATCCTCCTCCCTCCCGCAAAGCAAGAGGAAGAACCGACTGGTTCGGATCAGAATTGAGGATGGAAAGGTTCCTCTGTTCGGCCGCCTGTTCTTTCCGGAACCAGTCCGTCAAAGAATGGTCATCGGTTTCCTGAAGAAACCTTTTTCCCTTTTTCCGCTGTCCATCGCGACGAACGGTCATGTCCGGCAAACCGGCACGAATCATCCATCTTTCCCTCGCCACATGAATAGCCATGGTTTCATCGGGAGCTTTCCGACTGCCGTACCATAAGTCAGCCAGTTCACCGGAAGGTTTCCATGGCTTTTCGACCGTTACCGGGGTCATGTCCATAAAGTCCCTTACTTCATCGGGAGACGAGAACAGGGGTTGTTTGGGATTTTCCAGCAAACAGGCCCATTCATAAGCTTTTTTACCAAGAAATACTGTTCCCCAAACCGGACGTGTTGCAATAGCATGTTTCAACATGGAAGTTTGAGTATCCATGTCCGGTTCGCGACGGATTCGATCCGCTATTTTTTCAGAAATCCCGAATCGTCCTAAAGCTTTCCTGTTGTTGAGAATGCTCTCCGGATTCCTGAAATGCCGCAGCCCGATCTTGCCTGCTCCCAACAGAATGTATGGGAACATGGTGGCCGCCTCTTTCAACTGGTCGTCCAGAGACAAATTCCTTTCTTTCCAGGCCTCCCAGGGCACGCCGGATTCTTTCCCCGATACCAATGCCGCAGCTTCCTGGCCTCCATACTGAACCAGCTCTTGAAGCTTGTTCTCAGCAACCATCATCCCCGTATCAAGGGCTATATTTCCCCCTTCTCCGGCTATCGTACGGAGCTTCTCTAAAGAGGAAGCCATCCCGCGTACCGACTTGAACGTATGGAAAGCCGTTTCAGCCATTTTCTGTCCCAGCTTCGTCATTCCCAGAGACAATAAAGCACTTGCCAATCCGGAACCGGTAGCTCCGCGCATCTGTGCTTCGTAGTCTCCATCCGGGTTCATCTCGCGGGCTTCCTCCATCTGTCTCCCCGTTTCGGCAATGGACAACAGGCCGATACCTGCCCCGCCGGCAAAAGCCAGTGCTGCCGGCGCGGCATTGTAGGCGCCATCCACGAGCAAATCATCAATCCAGCTGGCATCCTTGGCATGAACGGGGAACATTCTGTCTTGGGTCATTGCGCGTAGTTCATTGAAAATACGGGCTTTCTCCGCAATTTCATTTCCCTTTTTTTCTATTTTGGCGCTACTTCCGGGAAAAGCCTTTTCCCAGGAATCTTTTTGTTTTAACCAAAATAAGGCATCAGAATTAACCTTGGCCAGATAAGCATTGTAGGCAGTGTTCATCAGCCCTCTATTCACGGACCGGGTTATACCTTCCGGTAAAGATACCCGTTCTTTCATCCGGGGAGCCAGCATGCTATAAACCTTCTGCCTGTCCTCCTCATTCAGAGACTGGAGAACCTCCGTCGCCTTCCCTATATCCGGAGTATGCCACAGGGCTCGCATCAGAGGATTGTAAGCTATCTTTGAGAGGATGCCTTCGTTCTTGTCCTCTTCGTCCACATCGACGCCCTCATAAAGCATAAAGCTCTTCATGCCTTCCCATACATGGTTGGCGGACGTTTCCAGACGTCGGCGGTCATCCCCTCCTTCGTGGAGCCCGCGGCGAATGACCTGTTCAGCGACTTCATGCAAAGTTTCTGGCAGGGAGGCCTTCCAAAAACGTACCTGTTCATCATCGGTTCCTTCCTGGTTTTGCAAGGCTTTTTCATAGGCTTCGACATACAACTTTCCAAGTTGTTCCCTGTCATTGCGTTTCACCCGCGCTTTTTCCGACAAGACATAAAACAACTCCCTGTCAGAAACACTCGCACGCGTCCCATTGCCTCCGGCAATTTCTCTCCGGATTTCCCCCCAGTCCGACATGATTTTCTCTTTGGAATGCCGCGTATGATCCACCGCCCAGGATCGCACGATATGCCCAGCCAGCCGTTCCTCATCATCCTCTCCGGCAGGCAAGACAATACCGGAAGCTTCACGGACATCTTGGGGAATCGTAGAGACATCACCCGTCAACACCCGGTTCCAGTACTCCTCGCGCTCCATGTCACGTTTCCCGTTCTCGGACTCCAAGACCGTCATATTTTCATCCGACTCGTTCATATATTCGTTTTTTTGTTATCTTGTTTCGCTTGCATGGAGGAAAAATCCACCCATGAAGCCCCCTGTTTCATCCTTTCTCTATCAATCAACTCATCCGCCTTTTCCCGAGTCGTATCCGAGGGTTCCTGGACAATCGCGTCCATCACCTCATCTTGCATGCGTCTCCAGGCTTTAAGAGCCACGTCATCGCCGGGAGCTCCCCATAAACCATTTCTATACATGGCACTCAATTCACGCGAAACGTGTTTTCGGATTCCGTCCGGTACAGAAGCCGTCTTCAGGAAACGTTCATGAAGCGCAACAAAATCGCGACGAGGCAATCCCGCCGTCGCCAGAGAAATCAGAAACTCCGCTTCGCCTTCGCGAGTCACATTCCTTTCGTCGATTCTTCTCCGCCATTCACACAAGTCCGCCTCCGGTGCCTTGAAACGGACTCCTTCCATCATCTCTCTTCTCTTTTGAGCCTCTCCGTCCAACAGACTACGTACCTGTTCCGGTTTCAAAAACATCCTTTGTTCTGCATTGTAAACACTTTGTGGATCAAGAGGCTCTCCGTGTGACAGAGCATTGGCATAGAAAGCCCCCAGGTGTTCCTTGACAACAAGAGCCTGCTCCGTGCATTTCGCTTCCAAATCAATGGCTTTATCCTTCCTGTTCGAGAATGGGTGCCGTCCATCATCCAGCTCGCGCAAAGCAACAAGAGGATTCCCAAGACTCTCCCTCTCAATGCCTGAGTCCTTGCCCGCCTGCAAAAGCTCTTTCTTGTAGGATTCCCCTGCCGAAACAGGGATGAATACCCCGGTTCCTTCTTCCAGTCCTTTCTCCAAAGCCGAAGAATCCCCGCTCCGGGCCGCGACCTCCATACCGGCTTTCCATGAAGAACGTGCTCGTTCTACCATGCCCAGATGGGCCATTTCGCGGACTTCAATGCCACCCGTTACTCTTAATTGCCGGATGGCTTCATCCAAATCCACCCGAGTTGTTTCACTCAGATTTCCTGGAAAATAATCGGGCAGTTTCGTGGCAACGGCATCTTCCCAATCGCGGGAAAAATTCTCATAGTCATTCCGCGATTGGAAAGCGGCCATCGTTTCCCGATGGAAGCGTTCAAGTCCTTTTCTCACTTCTGCCCGTTCTCCGAGAACCTTCAATTGCTCGATTTTACCGGTAAGTGCCGCCGAACCAACAACGGCATCGGTTACTCCATCCGCCAGCCTTGATGCTCCCTGGGCCAGGACATGAGCGTCCTGCAGGGGAATCAGTCCCCCGCCATGTGCACCGGAAGCAGCCATTCCGTAGTCTTGTATGTGAATTGCCATAACGATGGCTCCACATACAACACATTCCCATGACCCCGTCATCCCGTCCAAAACGGGATGATGACTCATCTCCCCTATAATACAGGGATACAATAAAAATCACGACAGCTTAAAAATCAATAACTTGATACGCGAAATTCAAATTCTTCCACTCGCCCGCGTTCCAAGCAGGCAGCCATCCAGTCAAAAAGCGCTCCGAACTCGCCACCGACGACCTCTCCCATCTCCGCACCACGTGGCTTGGCTCGTCCCGCCGCCAGGCGTACAGGCTCCATACCCGCCAGCAACAGAGCACAATGGGCATCGTCTGCGCGAAAAATCTCCTCTGCTCCGGGCATTTCCGCCAAACGCTCTTCGGAAACTTCCATGCAGACAACCCCAACTCCAAACTCTGCCGCCAAACGACGCAGCTCTGCCACCTCGCCGTCATCCGGCATTTCTCCCACAATGATCAGTTCTCCCGTCTGCGCCCAACATGACGTAGACAAGGCCCGGAAAAATTCTTTTCGCAGGGAATCGGCCTGCGGCATGTAGGCGACACAAACACTCTGCAACTCAACTACAGGAGCTCCCACCATTCTTCTGCGTTCCAGACCGCTCTTGTCAAAGACGAGGGAAGATCCTTCCCATTCGCCTTCCGGCCAATCCACAACTGCCAATTCGGGTTTATTCCACGACGGACCGTATTCACCGGGAGCAAATACGAACACACCGCGTCCGGTCGTATCATACTGTCGTACGACAAGAGCCAGGGCTCGCGCCTTCATGGATTCCATATCCGTCTGGGTTTCTCCAAGGAACAAAGGCAAAAGCCCCTTAGGGGACATACTTGTGTCCCTCTCCCGGGAAGGGATACGCAGGTAATACCCCTGTCCTCGCTCCACTTTGGCAATGCCGGAATCAGGCTCCGCCGCCATGAAAGAAAAATGGTAACGCAGGGAAGCATCGGAATAGTCTCCACCCAGGCGCATGCGGACAAGCCGGATCAACTCCGTCCCCTTGATGGCCTCTTTCGGGTCAGTCGGAAGGATTTCAGGCAACAGTTCTTCCAGCTGGGATCTTAAACTCATTATCCGAGGTATTGGCAAAAAATGGCATGATGTATCGTTCTGCGTCCGCGACTCATTCCACGGGGAATGGCTGAGGAGCCGCCGGAGGCACCCAGTTGTCATCAAGGCTATGACCCGATGTATCCACACGGGGCTTGCCGGAAGCCGGTTCGATATCGCTGGCGGGTACGGGAGCCGGTCTAGCGGCAGGTTGGTATGCGGACGAGGCGGTCTGCCGGGCAGCAGGCTGATCTACCTGTTGTTGAACAGGAGTGACTATTTCCGTCAATTGCTCAGTAAGCATCTGGCGCTCCTGAAGGCTGTGCGAGGCGGGAAGATATTTGTCCAAAGCTTCTTTTTCCTGCTTTTCCTGTGCCACTTCCGCTTCCATTAATTTCAGTCCGAGCGGATCGCCGAATCCAAGGCGATTCTGAAGAGCCTCCGGAAGATCGGATGGATCCAAACGTGTAGCCCCTCCCGCATGAACGATCGAAATATAGGAATCCGTCACACGCTGGATACTAACGTCCAAATAGGTCTTCTTCGTCTTCTCCGTCATGATCGTGTCGAAGTGCAGATTGCGGGCCTTGCGGCGCGTATCAGCCTTATAGCGCTGGAAGTAAGAACGCATTTCACCCCGGACCCCTAGAATTTCACGTTCCAGATCACTGATTTTCTTGTTTTTCAGATCGACGTTCTGTTCGAGGATAGTAACTGCCTCCCCTTTTTCAATCAGAGCCTTGTTGCGAATTTTCCGTTTTTCCACATCGAAGAATTCAAGTTTCTTCTTGTTATATTCATTCCGCACCTGCTCGAATTCATTATTGGCCTTTGTCAACGGATCCTCCGGCATAATCTTGGACTGTTCGTAGATCATATAGCCCATACCTCCGACCAGGCCGATACCCAGAATGATGCAAATATTCCAGAAAAGGACGGAAGAAAAATTGCTTGAAGCCTCAGAAACTTCCGGTTGTTTGTTGCCCGAATCCTCAAGAGCATCCTCATCAGAACCTGAAGGGGGCACGGGAGGCGAAGGAGGTTCTTCTGCAGCAACAGGAATGGGAGCCTGAACCGATTTTTTTTCAACTGGAGAGGGAGAAGAAAGAGCGACTCTCACATCCTCGGACACAGGAGAGGAAGCAACACGTACCGGTTCCTTTTTTACCTCGGCAGCCGGCTGGCGCACAGGAGCTTCCCGATGAGGAGATGAGGACGAAGAAGATGCTGGTTCCGACGGCGAAGCAGCCATTGCCCCAGTCGATGCTACCGTTTTCCGAGCAATTGTTTGACCACTGGAGGCAGGCTGGAAGTCAACCTTGAAGAAATTGTTCTTGGGTGCGTATTTGGATTCGCTGCTCTGTTGCCGGGCGGAGCGTTCCTGTTGCGCCTTGGCCGCTTCGGCATCCTGCCTTGCGATTTCCTTCTCCAGATCGGCCAGTTTTTCCGATGGCTTGTCGAGGAAGCGTTCCTGTAAATTTTCCTTGCGGGACATTTGATAAGGCAATTAAAAATTAATCAATGGGGTGGCTTGCGCGGAATTCTTCTAGTTTAAGGCGGAGAGCATCACGCCGAAGCGTCAGAGCTTCAATATATTTATCCAAATTCTTTTCCTTGCGGGACAGAATCTGAATATCCTTTTCATAACTCAGGGAAAGTTTGTCGATATGTGGGATAGAAACGACTTTGGCAGCCTCTGTTTCCATCATCTTGATCTCCTGAAGCATCTCCTGCGTCTGTTTTTCAATCAGTAAAAGCTTCTCCTGTTTTTTCTGTTCATTTTCCATACAGGACGTCAGTGTACAGACTGCGACTCCTGCCCAAAGCAGTGCCTTGAGAGATGGTTGAAGATAGCTCATGTCCGTATTATGCAGGAAAAGAACCATGCAAGTCAATCGGTTGGTCGAACAGCAGACAAAAATCCTTCTAATTTTCTGACTTACTCCTCCTTTTCGAAGCCCCCACCTGAATTTTCTGGTGCCCTCCCCCTCATCTCCCTACAATAGCCCTACTAACCATGGACTTTTCTACAATCGGCCAAAACCTGATCATCCGCACTGGCATCGACGATTTAATGGAAGACCTTTACAAGGCTATCCACTCGGGAAATCCCGATATTTGCCAGCTCAACGGCGGAAGCCCCGCCTTCTTCCCGGAAGTGAGCGCCCTCTGGCATGAAAGCCTCAACAAAATGGCCGCCTCCGGGGAATTCGATTCCCTCGTAGGTACTTATGCCCACCCTCGCGGCGACGCCAAATTCATCCGGGTGCTGGTCGATTATCTCAATGACAAATATAACTGGCAATTGACGGAAAAGAATATCGCCGTCACACAGGGCGGTCAAATGGCCTTCTTCCTGCTCTTCAACCTTCTGGGGGGACCGGCAACCGGAGGAGGATACCGGGAAATACTTTTCCCCATCTGTCCGGACTACATCGGCTACCAGCCCCAGTCCGTCTTCGGGGCCGCTGTTTTCCGCGGAATCCGTCCCAAAATCACGATTCTCGACAAGCACTCGTTCAAGTACGGTATCGATTTTGAGCGACTGAAGATTACGCCTGAGACAGCAGCCCTTTGCATGTCACGGCCCACCAACCCGACGGGCAACGTCGTCACGGATGATGAAATGGCTCGCCTTCACAAGCTAGCCGCCGAAGCAGGCGTGCCTCTCATGGTGGATGGAGCCTACGGGGCTCCCCTGCCCAACATTTGTTCCGTCAAGGCTACCCCGGTCTGGGACGAAAATGTCATCCTGACCATGAGCCTCTCCAAAATAGGCCTCCCCGGTACGCGCACCGGCATCATCATCGCCCGGGAAGAAATCATCGACGCCATCGTCCGCACAGTTACGACATCCGCCCTTTGTCCGAATAATCTCGGACAAAAACTCATTGCTCCGTACATCGAAGACCGTTCCATCGAGCGCATCTGCGAATCGCTCGTCGTACCTTTCTATCAGCAAAAAGCAGAGTTTGCCATCAGGCTGATTCACGAACTCATGCCCGACAACCTGCCTTGGAAACTCCACAAAAACGAAGGAGCCATGTTCCTCTGGATGTGGATGGAAGGCCTTCCCATCACCTCCCAGGAACTCTATGAACGTTGCCGGGAACGCGGCTGTTTCATCAATCCGGGCCATCATTTCTTCTTTGCCATGGACAAGGAGGAATACGACTCCTGGCCTCACACACAGGAATGCATCCGCATCAGTTTCACCCAGTCAGACGACATCCTGCGCCGCGGATTGACTATCCTTTCCGAAGAAATCATCAAGGCTTACTCGGAACAACACTAACGCTATTTCCCAACTTCACCATGAACAGCATGACCGGCTTCGGCCGAGCACAGATACAAACGGCTGCCAGCTCCATCAAAGTCGAACTATCCGGAGTCAACCGCAAGCAGCTGGAAATTGCCATCAATATTCCCCGGGGATATGCCGAATGGGAGCAATCCATCCGTCCCGTCATCCAGAATGCCGTTTCGCGAGGCAGAGTCTCCGTTTCCGTCACAGTAGACCGTAATCCGGATTCTTCGGAAAATACCATGTTCCTTGATGAAACACGCCTCGCCGGATGCATGAAAACTCTCGACCGAGCCTCGGAAGTAGCAGGCAGAGATCTTCCCCTCACCGTATCGGACTTGATTCGTCTGGAAGTTATGACAACCGCCCAGGATGCGGAAGAATCCGCCGAAGAACTATGGCCTTTGGTGGAACCGACTTTGCGCGAAGCCCTGGACGCATTCCTCTCCATGCGCTCCGTCGAAGGAGAAAATCTCAAAAAAGACCTTCTGGAAAAACTCTCCAACCTCGAAAACTTCCGTTCGCAAATAGCCGACTTGGCCCCCTCCGTCCCTTCCCGTCTCCGCGACTCCATGGTCAAGCGCCTGGAAGAAGCAGGCCTCCCTGTGGACCTCGGTGATGACCGCATCATCCGCGAACTGGCCGTCTTTGCCGACAAGTGTGACGTCACGGAAGAAATTACTCGCCTTGCCTCGCATTTCTCCCAATTCAAAGCCCTGTGCGATTCATCCACTCCATCCGGACGACCGCTCGATTTCCTCTGTCAGGAAATCTTCCGCGAATTCAACACAATCGGCTCTAAAGCCAACGATGCCACGTTGGCCCATCTCGTCGTCGCCGCTAAAACGGATCTGGAAAAAATCCGCGAACAGGTGCAAAACATCGAATAACACACTTTCCCCCCTACTATCTTTTCTCTCCATGAACCAACTGGGATCCCTCCTCGTCGTCTCCGGACCGTCAGGTTCCGGTAAAACAACCCTCTGCCGCCGGGCCACCGATGCCGGTCTCTGCCGTTACTCCATCTCCTGCACGACACGCCATCCGCGCGAAGGAGAGCGTAACGGATTCGATTATCACTTCCTCACCATGGACGCCTTCACAGCCAAGACGGACTCCGGAGAATTCCTGGAACACGCCACCGTCCACGGCAATTGTTACGGCACGCTTAAATCGGACATCATCGACCTCCTTCAACAAGGCATCAACATTGTCATGGACATCGACGTCCAGGGTGCCGGCCAGGTACGCGCCTGCGATGACCCCATCATCCGCAAAGCCTATGCCGATGTGTACATCCATGTTCCCCAGCAAGAACTCGAAGCCAGGCTTCGCGGACGCAATACGGACTCAGACGATATCATCGCCCTGCGCCTCTGCAATGCTGCCGAAGAAGACGCCTGCATCGGCAATTACCAATATGTGCTGACTTCCTCCGACCGGGAAACCGACTACGCTTCCTTCTCATCCCTTCTCATCGCTCTCGGTCTACGCAGAACGCTTATATTGGAACCGTAAGGCGGCCCCCACATCCCACCTTTATCCCTTCCTGCGTAGCGACGCAGGAAGCACCTTCATCTGCTCCCTGTACTTCGTCACCGTGCGGCGGGCAATCCGGATACCCCGGTTTTCCAATTCCCGGGTCAGGGCAGCATCGCTGTACGGTTTGGAAGAAGGTTCTCCCTCCAGAATTTCTTTCATAACGGTCTGGACCGCCACCGCCGCCAAAGCATCTCCGTCACCGGATTCTCCTCCATGCTCTCCTGCTGCTTGAACGCCCGAGCCAAAAAAGCTTCTCAACTCCCTGTAGCCCCATTTGCAAAGAAGGTACTTGCCCGCCACAGCGCGCGATACGGTCGAAACGTGAACTCCCAGTTCGTCCGCAACCGCTTCCATACCCAGCGGGACAAGGAAACGGTCTCCTTTCCTGAAAAAAGCTTCCTGCTTCCGCACCAGCACACGGGCCACCTGAAGAATCGTCTCCTGTCGTTGCGCAATAGCCCTGATCAAATTGCGCCCCTCGCGAAAACACCGTTTCAAATAATCCCGTACTTCGGCATTTCCTCCGTATTCTGACAATGCCTCTTTATACGAATCGTCCAGACGCAGACGGGGAACGTAATCCCCGGTTAGCAACACATCAAACGAACCGTCTTCATCTTCTTCAACAAGCACATCGGGAGCAATGTAGGGATTCGTCTCCCGGCTGAATATTGCACCGGGATTGGGATTCATCCTGGCGACCTCTTCCATGGCCTCGGTAACTTCATCCGTTGTTGCCCTAAGCTTCTCGGCAACTTCGCGGTAACGATGCCGTGCCAGATCGTCCCAGCAGTCGCGCACCATCCGAAAAGCCAGGGACTTCCCCGCACCTCCATGCTCCAATTGAATCATCAGGGAATCCCTTAAATCGCGAGCACCGACCCCGTCGGGTTCCAGCCCCCGAAGTACTTCTAAAGCCTCCTTCAGTGTCTTGCGCGACACCCCGTTCTCTTCGGCAATCTCCTCCGGATCCTCCGAAAAAAAACCACGCTCATCCAGATAATCAACCAGTAACAAAGAGGCACGTTCCACATCACCGGGTAAGGACTCCCGAAGGATTTGCTCGCGCAGATAACCGGACAAGGATTGAGATCCGGCAATGGAATCGTATGCAAAATCATGACGGGCAACGGCATCGCTGTCATATCCGCCCGCTTCCTCATCCCGATCCATTGCATCATCGGTCATATACGATTCCCAGTCGTCACCGGTACCGTCCGACCAGTCATCCCGTCCTTCATCGAAGGGTTCTTCCAGAGAAACAAGATCATCCGGACGTTCTTCCTCCAATGCTGGATTGCTCTCAAGAACCTCCCGGACAATCTGACCCAGTTCCATGGACGATGCCTGCAGGACACGCACCCCCATCTGCATGGCTGTTCCGGCAACCATGCGCTGGGTCATTCCTTGCTGCAGGGATCCATCGCTCACACGCCCGGAAGCCTATCCGTAACGCAGATTCTGTGCAAGATCGATGTTAGACAGAGGAATTCATGACCGCTTTCATGGAAAAGTCCCCCAATGGATCAAGATTCTCTTGCAATGAATGGATTGGGCCATTAGATTGTCCCGGCTTAAAACTGATGAAGGCAATCCTCGCACTTGAAGACGGTACAATTTTTGAGGGTATAGCATTCGGAGCCTCCGGCACGACAACCGGGGAATCCTGCTTCAATACCTCCATGACAGGGTATCAGGAGATACTCAGCGATCCTTCCTATCGTGGACAAATTGTAGCAATGACCTATCCCATGATCGGCAATTACGGGGTCAATGAAGAAGACAACGAATCCTCCGGCCCTCAAGTCCGCGGCTTTGTCATTGAAGAACTTTCTAAAATTCCCTCGAACTGGCGTTCACAGGAAAGCCTTGATACCTGGCTCGCCCGCCACGGCATTCTCGGTATCCAAGGCGTCGATACGCGGAAACTTACCAAGCATCTGCGCTCCGCGGGAGCCATGAGAGCCTGCATCTCCACCGACCTTTCCGCTGCCGAAGCCGTGGAAGCCGCCCGTCACAGCGCTCCCATGGAAGGCAGCGACTTCGTTCAGGAAGTCTCCACTTCATTCAACTACCACTGGGAAGACGAATCCCGTAATTGGGTATTGCCCAACGTTTGCGCCGGGCAATCCGGCAACTACGAAAAACTGCCTCCCGTCAAATATAACATTGTCGCCTACGACTTCGGAATCAAGCGCAACATTCTCCGCAGTCTCCGCAGGGCAGGATTCGACGTAACCGTCGTTAACTCCAGGACCAAGGCCGAAGAAATCCTCTCAATGGACAAAGACGGCCTCTTCCTCTCCAACGGGCCCGGCGATCCGGCTGCTCTCGGCTACATCCATGAGGAAATCCGCAAGTTGCTTGGCAAACTGCCTATCTTCGGCATCTGCCTCGGCCACCAGATCCTCGGCCATGCCTTCGGGGCCAAAACCTACAAGCTCAAGTTCGGCCACCGCGGCGGCAACCAGCCCGTCAAAGATCTTCGCTCCGGCAAAGTCGCCATCACCTCCCAAAACCACGGATTCGCCATTGACCCCGATACCCTGCCGGACGATGTTGAAGTCACCCACATCAACCTCAATGACGGCACGATCGAAGGCATCCGTCACAAGTCCCTGCCCGTCTTCTGCGTCCAATACCACCCGGAAGCCGCACCCGGTCCTCATGACGCGAACTACTTCTTCGCCGAATTCGCCGGACTTATCGAAGATTTTCGTTCCGGTTCCAGCAACCGGGCTTAAAGCGACAACAAAAAAATTGATTCTCAAAAAATAACGACCATACTGGTTTTTTTACCATGAACACCATCATTATCGGTTCCCAATGGGGGGACGAAGGAAAAGGAAAACTCATCGACTTTTTAACAGAAACCGCAGACGTTGTTGCCCGCGGACAAGGCGGTAACAACGCAGGGCATACAGTCATTGCCAACGGTCAGAAATACATCCTGCACCTTGTGCCCTCAGGCATCCTGTGGCCCGGTAAACTGTGTGTAATCGGCAACGGTGTTGTCCTCGACCCTATCGGCCTCGTTGAAGAAATGGAAACCCTCCGCAAGCAGGGTATCGTCATCAACTCGGAAAACCTCCTTCTCTCCGACCGCGCCCACCTCGTTCTTCCTTTCCACAAGGAGATGGACGCCGCTTCCGAATCCTCCCTCGGCAAAAAGGCCATCGGTACCACCAAGCGCGGCATCGGCCCGACCTACGCCGACAAAGCACGTCGCATCGGCGTTCGCGTAGCAGACATGCGTTGCCCGAAAATCTTTGAAGAAGTCTTGCGCAACCGTATCCAGCGCGCCAATATCGAACTCCAAAACATGGGGGCCGCTCCCATGGACGAAGACAAAATGATCGCCGAAGTAGAAGCGGCAGCCAAGGTGCTCCGTCCCCACATCGCCAACACCATCCCGGTAATGAACAAGGCGATCAAGGAAGGCAAGAGTATCCTCTTCGAAGGAGCCCAGGGCGCATTCCTCGACGTTGACTTTGGTACCTATCCTTTCGTCACCTCCTCCAACACCTCGTCTGCCGGATCATGCACCGGAACGGGAGTGCCGCCCCATAAGATCGACCGCATCATCGGCGTCTGCAAGGCTTATACCACCCGCGTCGGTTCCGGGCCTTTCGTCACGGAAGATGCTGAAATCGCCGACTACCTCCATGGCCTCGGACGCGAATTCGGAGCTACGACCGGACGTCCCCGCCGCTGTGGCTGGGCTGATGCCATCCTTCTCCGCTTCTCCGCCATGTTCAACGGTTTCGACGAATTGGCCATGACTAACCTTGATGGGCTCGATCAGTGCAAGACGATCAAAATCTGCGTCGGTTACGACCTCGACGGTGAAATCCTTGAATATCCCCCTGCCCGTTGTGAAGAATGGGAACGCTGCAAACCGGTCTACGAAACACTGCCCGGCTGGATGCAGGACATCTCTTCCTGCCGTTCCTGGAAGGAAATCCCGGAGAACGCCAAGAAGTTTGTCGCACGCCTGTCCGAACTCATCGGTACTCCGATCACTACAATTGGTGTCGGCCCCGACCGCGAACAGACAATTGCCGTCGAAGCCTGATTGACGACACGATATATTCTTGAATCATCCCAAAGCCGTTTCCCCAGCCCGCAGGAGGAAACGGCTTTTCATTTTCTTCCGAATTCCTTACCATTGCTTTAGAAATGAAAAAAGAAGTTCTCTTTGTCCTGCTCCCCGACTTTGCCGACTGGGAAATCGCCTACATCGCGGCATTCCTGAATTTCGGTCTGGAACCAGGCCGCGCAAAATACACCGTCAAAACACTTTCGCTCAGTAAGGAACCCGTCGTGTCAATCGGCGGGCTCAAGGTTCTGCCCGATTACAGTTTAGAGGATGCACCATCAGACTACGCAGGGCTGATTCTAATAGGCGGCATGAGTTGGTTCACATCCGAAACCGTGAAAATCGTCCCTTTCGTCCAGACAGCTATCGACGACAACAAAATCGTGGCGGGCATCTGTAACGCCTCTGTGTTCCTTGCCATGCATGGATTTCTCAATGAAGTGAAGCACACCAGCAATGGATTGGAATATCTGAGACAATTTGCCGGAACCAATTACACCGGCACCGCCAACTACCTCGATAAACAAGTTGTCAGCGACCACAGTATCATCACAGCCAGTGGTCTCAATCCCCTTGAATTCAGCAAAGCCATCCTTGCCGCACTGGAGGCCGATACCCCGGAGATGATCGAAAAGAATTACCAAAGGTACAAAACGGGGATTTGGATACCTTGACATCCGGGACTCTCCCTCCACCATCCAACAAAAAAACCGGCAGAAAGGGAAACACCCCTCTTCTGCCGGCTTGGATATATTGGATTAAAACAACTTGTCTCCGTTCCGGAGATCAAATTCCGGGTGAAGGCCAGCCCTCACGACGCCGGCCAGTTCCCCGGTTACTTTAGCGGATTTCTTCAGCGCCGAAGTACGGCACCAAGGCTTCCGGGATACGGATTGAACCGTCGGGCTGTTGATAGGATTCAACCAAAGCGACATACAGGCGGGGAAGAGCCGTTCCGGAACCATTCAACGTGTGGCAGAAACGGTTTTTTCCGTCGGCATCCTTGTAGCGCAATTTCATGCGGCGAGCCTGATAATCGACAAAGCAGGAGCAAGAGGAAACCTCCAGATACTTGCCCTGTCCCGGCGCCCAGACTTCAATATCGTAGGTCTTGGCAGACGAGAAACCGAGATCCCCCGTACACAGCTCAATCACACGGTAGTGAAGTCCCAGCTTCTGCAGGATTGTTTCCGCATCGGCCAAGAGAGATTCCAATTCGTCAAACGAATGTTCGGGGGAAACAATCTTGACCAATTCAACCTTGTCAAACTGATGGATGCGGATCATCCCCCTGTTGTCGCGCCCGGCACTGCCGGCTTCACGGCGAAAACAAGGCGTATAAGCCGTCATCTTGATGGGAAGCTGGTCTTCGGAAACGATCATGTCGCGGTACAGGTTCGTGACGGGAACTTCCGCCGTCGGCACCATGAAATACTGCTGGTTTTCCGTACCGTACATGTCATCTTCGAATTTCGGAAGCTGACCGGTGCCTTCCATGCACTCACGCTTCACCATGAAAGGAACCCCCACTTCCTGGTATCCGTGTTCACGGGTCTGGGTATCCAGCAGGAAGTTGATCAGGGCACGTTCCAGCCGGGCTCCTGCGCCACGGTACACGACAAAGCCGGAGCCCGTGATGCGGGTAGCATCTTCAAAAGAAATCATTCCCAGCTTTGTGGCAAGTTCGACATGGTCTTTAGGTTCGGCGATTGCAGGTTTTTCACCCCATTTTTTAATTTCGGGGTTACACGTTTCATCAAGACCGACCGGGCATCCTTCATGAGGCATATTGGGAATACCCATCAGAAGCTCTTCCTGTTCCAGAGCAGCCTGAGCAGCAATAGCGTCAAGCTCCTTGATTCGCTCGCCTATGGTACGCATGCGAAGCTCCAGCTCGGAGGAATCTTCGCCATTTTTCTTCATCATGCCAATCTTCTTGGAAGTGGCATTCCGTTCGGACTGTAAACTTTGCTTTTCCGTTTCGGCATTGCGGCGGGACTCGTCGCACTTCAAGACGGCATCCACCAGCATCCATGCCTCGCCGCCACGCGGTTTGAGGCGTTCCTTGACCATTTCAGGGTTCTCACGAATTATGCGAATATCGAGCATAGCCCGCTCAGATTGCACTTCACACACCCACGAAGCAAGTCCGAATTCCGTTTCTCATCGGACAATTTTATTTCTTTTCCACGGGAAAATTGATAGGATATAAAACCATACCACGTAACTGTTGTACTCATGATCACCGTCAAAAACTTTGCTCTTTTCTCTTGTTCCCTTTGCTGCCTGGTTTCCGGAGTCGAAGCTCTCGACATCGTTTCCATTCCTCAGCCGCGTTCCGTTACGGACGCTCCGGGGCAGTTCAATCTGTCATCGACGGCTACCATCGCCGCCGGCAAAGAGTTGCACAATGAACTCATTTTCCTGGGAACTGCTCTCAAAAAATTCGGCATGCAGGTCAAAACCGCGCCGGACACCTCCGCACGATTTGTTCTCAAGGTAGGAGACATCCCCGGCAAGGAAGCCTACAAACTAACTATTTCACCCAGGCAGGTCATCATCCGGGGAAGCGATCCGGCAGGTGTTTTTTACGGTATCCAGACCCTCCTGCAGCAAATGGAGGACGCCTCCGGCAAAGGTATAAAAAATCTGGATTGCGGCATCGTTGAGGATTCTCCCCGCTACGGATGGCGAGGATTCATGCTGGATGAAGCACGCCATTTCTTCGGAAAGGAAAAAGTCCTTCAAATCCTGGACAATATGGCGAAATACAAACTCAATAAATTCCACTGGCATCTCACCGACGAACCCGGCTGGCGCATGGAAATTAAAAAGTATCCCAAGCTTGCCACAGTAGGCGGCCAGGGATCCTGGAGCCGCCCCAATGACAAAAACGTCCGTTATTATACCCAGGCTGAAATTCGCGATATCATCAAGTATGCCGCCGACCGCCACATCGAAATCATTCCTGAAATCGACATGCCAGGACATGCCACTGCCGCTAACAAAGCCTACCCCGAATACTCCGGAGGCGGTACCAAGGACCACCCCGAGTACACATTCAATCCCGGCAAGGAACAAACTTACTCCTACCTGACCGATATCCTGCAGGAAGTTGCTCACATCTTCCCTTCACCTTACATCCACCTCGGCGGTGATGAAGTCGCCTTCGCCAGTAAATCCTGGGACGATATCTCTGAAGTACAGCAACTCAAAGAGAAAGAAAAGCTCAAATCCAACAAGGATGTCGAACGCTACTTTGTCCATCGCATGACCGACAATCTCAATAAAAAAATCGGTAAAACCGCTATCGGTTGGGACGAAATGCTAGAAGTCCACGCTCCACAGGATCAAACAATCCTCATGTGGTGGCGCCATGACCGGGTTCCGATCCTGAAGAAAGCCCTTGAGGCCGGTTATAGGACGATCCTCTCTCCGCGCCGTCCTTTGTATTTCGATTTTACCCAGCATCAATCCCACAAATGGGGACGCACATGGAACGGGTTCTGCCCTCTTCAGGACGTCTATGAATTCCCGGACAAAGGCCTGGAGCAGTGGAAAATCCCGTCCGATCAGCAAAAACTCATCATGGGTGTCCAGGCCAATGTCTGGACGGAACGCATTGACACGCCCAAGCGCCTCGACTTCATGATCTGGCCACGCCTCTGCGCCGTCGCGGAATCCGGATGGACTGCCCCGGAAGTGAAAAACTACGACAATTTCCGCAAACGCATGGAAAATGCCTACGCCTCGTTCGACAAGCAAGGTATCTATTACTTTGACGAACGCGACCCGTCCCGTACTCCGGAACCCGTCGGATGCAACAAGGATAACAAGGTCATACCCATGGATTTCCGGGACTGATTTTCTCTCCCGTACAAGGTATTTCCGGGAACGTGCTAATTGCGTTCCCGGAAACCTCGGGTATTGCACCTCCGGAGTCCTGCTGATAATCTTGCCGAAGATGAGTGATCCCGCCCCCAACCGATTGTTCCTGCTGGATGGCATGGCCCTGGCCTACCGCTCCCACTTTGCCTTTATCACCAATCCCATCCGGAATTCCAAGGGGCAAAACACGTCTGCTATCTTCGGATTTGCCAACACCCTTCTCTCCATACTCGACCAGGAAGCCCCTACCCACCTCGCCGCATGCTTTGATACGTCGGTTCCTACGGAACGCCATATCATCTATCCGGAATACAAGGCCAACCGGGAATCCATGCCGGAGGACCTCCGTGCCCAAATCCCGGAAATCATCCGCATGCTGGAAGCTTTCCGTATCCCTATTCTCCGGATTGACGGTTACGAAGCGGATGACACCATCGGCACCCTCACCCGCATGGCGGATGAAACGGACGGCTTTGCCTCCTACATGGTTTCGCAGGACAAAGATCTGGGCCAGCTCATTTCACCTTCATGTTTCCTCTGGCGTCCCGGCAAACGGGGAAATGAACATGAAATCATCGATGTCCCCACTCTGCTTGAACATTGGAATATTAAGGAACCTTCCCAGGTCATCGACATCCTCGCCCTCATGGGAGATGCTTCCGACAACATCCCCGGCATCCCCGGCATCGGAGAAAAAACGGCCAAAACCCTCATTGAAGAATTCGGCTCTGTTGAAAACCTCCTTGCCCACACGGATCAACTCAAAGGCAAACGCCGGGAAAACGTCGAGGCCAATGCCGACAAAGCCATCCTCTCCAAAAAACTGGCCACCATCAACCGTCACGTACCGCTTTCCGTCGGACTGGATGCCCTCGTTCGTCAAACTCCCGATGAGCCGGCTCTGCGCAACTTCCTTCAGGAATACGAACTCCGTACCATCCAGGCACGTCTCTTCGGCAAAAATCCCCCCCGCAACGCTCCCGCCAATCTTCCCCCAGACGACCTCTTTGCTCCGGTCCGTTCAGCTTCCGAGTCCCTCGACGATTCTGCGGGTCATCCCGTTACGGTACAGTCCGATGGGCAGCTCACGCTGTTCGAGGACCATCCTGTAAAAACCGTCAACGATATCCCCCACGACTACATCCTCATCAACACGGAGGAAGAACGCCTCCGCCTTGCCCGTCTCCTCGAACAGGCTCCCTCCTGGTGCTTCGACACGGAAACGACCGGATTGGATCCTCTGACGGATTCCCTGCTCGGTATCGCCTTCTGCATGGAACCCCACAAGGCATGGTATGTCTCTATTTCCGATCCATCCGATCTGGAACCCTTCCGTAGCGTCTTTGCCGGACCTGCGGAAAAAATCGGGCATAACCTTAAATTCGACATCAAAGTCATGCGGGCGGCCGGCATCAAGGTTGCGGGCCCCTTCTTCGACAGTATGCTGGCGCATGCCCTCGTCAACCCCGGACTGAAGCATGGCATGGATTCTCTCGCGGAAACCATGCTCTCCTACCAGACCATTAAACTTGCCGATATTGCCCCTCCCGGAGAAGGCAAGGGAGTGTTGGATACCGCCGCTGTCCCTGTCGAAACCATGGCTCGTTACTCCGCCGAAGATGCAGACATCACCTTCCAACTGGCTGGCCTCCTTCGTAAGGAAGTCCGTGAAAGCGGTATGGAACCTCTCTTTATGGAGATCGAAATGCCTCTCCTGCCTGTCCTTGCCGACATGGAATTCGAAGGAGTCCGCATCCTTCCCAAAGCCTTGGAAGACGCTTCCGATGCCATGACAGGCTACCTCGAAGATCTCATCCGAAAGGTCGAACAAGCGGCTGGGCACCCGCTCAACCTCAATTCCCCCAAACAACTCGGAGAATTGCTCTTCGGAGAACTCAAATTGGTCGAAAAACCCAAGAAGACAAAAACCGGGCAATTCGTCACCGATGAAGAAACCCTCTCCACTCTGTCGCAAAAGCACGAAGTCGTTCGTGACATTCTCGCCTACCGTGAAGCAGCTAAACTCAAAGGTACCTATCTCGATGCCCTGCCCCGTTTCATTTCTCCGGCAGACGGACGCATCCACTCCCAGTTCCACCAATTGCTTACTGCTACCGGGCGTCTCGCCTCGCAGGATCCCAACCTGCAAAACATACCTGTTCGCTCCGATCAGGGTAAATTGATTCGTAAAGCATTCGTCCCGAGATCGGATGAATACCTCATCCTCTCCGCCGACTATTCCCAGATAGAACTGCGCATCATGGCGGCCCTCTCCGGAGACGAAGCCATGATCCATGCCTTCCGTGACAATCGCGACATCCACACCGAAACCGCCTCCCGCGTTTACGGAGTCGCCCGGGAAGACGTCACCTCGGACATGCGCCGGGCCGCCAAAATGGTCAATTTCGGAATCATCTACGGCATCTCGGCATTCGGGCTTTCCCAGCGACTTGGTTGTCCGCGCGCGGAAGCAGCCGCCCTCATCGAAAACTATTTCACCCAGTTCCCCGGAGTCAAAGCCTACATGGACACCTTGATCGAAAAAGCCACCCGCCTCGGCTATGCCGAGACACTGTGCGGCAGGAAGCGCATGCTCCCCGATCTCCAGTCCGCCAACAAAAATATCCGTTCTTCCGCCGAACGAACGGCCATCAATACCCCCATCCAGGGCACGGCGGCGGAAATGATCAAAATCGCTATGATCCGCGTCCATCGCCTGCTTGAACAAACCCGTTCCCGCTTGATTCTGCAGATTCATGACGAACTTCTGATCGATCTCCACAAGGAAGAGCAGGAATTGGTCTCTCCCATCGTAGAAACCATGCGGACTGCACTCGTCCTCCCGCATGGCGTCCCAGCCTCCGTAGAGGCCCAGACAGGAGCAAACTGGCTGGAAGCCCATTGAATCCATATCTACCCTTCCCTCTCCCTTTATGATCGAAATTATCAAACCCACCCCTTCCGACGCCGCCACCAAACGGATTCTCATCGAATGGTTCAAAGCCGCACGTCCCAAATGGAAACTACCGGCCGATATTTGCATCGGTACTTTCTTTACGGCCATGACCATCTATTCGTTCATGCAGACTCCGGTTCCCTTCTTCACATGGCTGGCTCTGGGGGGAGCCTGCCTCTCTTTCCTTGCCGCATTCGCCTACGTTCCTTTCCTGGCAACCATGGCCCTCAATGCCAATAAAAAGCTTCCTTCTTATTTCAAGGAAAAAACCTACCGGTTTTATCCGACCCATCTTGAATATTCCTATGAAGGAGCCCAAACCGTCACCATTCCATTGGAAAAATTCACGGAAGTCCGCCTCACGGGAGACTTCGTTCTCTTCCTTATCGGTGACAAACTTGCCCTCTGGTTCTCCCAAAATGACGTAGGTCGCGGGGACTGGGATACCATCCTGCGTTTCCTCAACAACAATAACGTCGTCATCAAGGGAGAGCTCTCCCCCCGGTAATATCCGGCTAGCCCTCCGTACCATTCTCCATGTTGATCTGCTGCCTTGCCCCTCTCCCCGGTTCAGCGCCTTGCGATATTCGTTCCATGGCTGAATTCGTCGTTCGGGAAAGCCTCTCCGCTCATCAACACGGTGCATCCGTTATCCTTTGGCCGGAATACCTCTGGGCATTCTGTTCCGATGTCAATACTGCCACTCCCGCGTTACTCGAATCCCTCCTTTCTCCACTCAAGAAGGAAAAACTATTCGTCCTCGCGGGAACTTTGCAAATCGTTTGTTCCGAGGGAAAAGCTCCCTCCAATACCGCCCTGATCCTCAGCCACGGCCAATGGTATCTGCAGGACAAGATCGCTCTGGCTCCCCGCGAAGCATCCATGACTTCCACACACGCCATCCGTCTTTTTACTATCAATGGATTGCGTATTGCCACCCTGATCTGTATGGACGTGGAAATGCCCGAATTGGGAACTCTGCTCAAACAGCAATCCGTCGATATCCTGCTCGTTCCCTTCTGCGTAGAAGACGAGGAAGGAATACGCCGTATTGCCGTTTGTGCGGAAGCCCGGTCCATCGAACTGGGATGCTACACTGCCATCTGCCCTCTCCTGGGTACTCCCCCCGGCAATAAGGCCGAAGCCATAGGCGACATCCAATTCTTCCATCCGGCGCAAAAGGCTTTCGCCAATGTTCCGCCTCCCGTCATCGAACGTACCCAAATCCTCTTGACGGGAACTTGCCCGATCGATTCCAAAGCTCTGCGTCTTGCCCGGCGCAACTGGATGGAATCCACTCCTTCAACATCCTTCTGTTCAGGAATATCTGTAAAATCATCCGATTCGGAATCATGAAAAAGGGCTGCCCCAGCCTCATTCCGGCGGGACAGCCCTTCCACTCCCTGGGTGTTCCTATTGTATTGCGTCTACTTCAGAAGTTGTACCGGTAGCCGATGCTGCCGCTCGCCGATGTCATCCCGCTGCGGATGTCCGCCGTAGCATCCACGAATATCGTCCCCTGGTCGCCCGAGGGAAGGCTCAATCCTGCCCCGAACTGGAGCCCCGTCGTCCCTGCCTTATTCCCCTTCACTTTGCGGCTGAAGCCGGGATTGGACAGGAATCCTACGTTGCCTTCGCTGCGCGTGTCACCCAAGTCCTGCGCGCGACCTGCACCCGGAGTTCCCCAAGCGATTCGCGACCGAACACGTTCCCGCCGACGATCCCCATCAGGCGATCCGGCGTATTGACCGTATTGATGACAGGAGTAGCCAGAAGTCGATGCCCATCAGAGTCGAAGGACCGTCCTTCACGAGAAAGACAGCCCTTCGGGTTTAACAAAATTGATGCTTGTTCTTGCAGTTAGACGCCGCCGGCATCACCGAGTTTTTTGGACGCCGCCGGCAGGAAATTGCGGAAACGAGCCTTATCGATACTCTTCATGTAGGCTTCTTCCGGAGAGACAATGCCCTGCTGGAGTTTCTGCCAGATGGCATCATCCATGAACTGCATACCCATGCTCTTGCCACCGACGATAACGTCGGCCAGTTTCTGGGTGGCGCCTTCACGGATAATGGCGCTAACGGCAGGCGTAGCGAACATGATTTCGTTGACGGCTACTCGACCGGGTTTGTCGCTGCGCTTCATCAGGAGCTGAGCGACAACACCGCGAATGGATGCGGATAACATGGTACGCACCTGCGACTGCTGTTCCGAGGGGAACACGTCGATAATACGGTCAACCGTCTTGCGGGCATTGTTCGTATGCAGGGTACCGAAAACCAGAAGACCGGTTTCCGCTGCCGTCAGGGCCAGAGAGATCGTTTCCAAGTCTCGCATTTCACCCACGAGCACAATATCGGCGTCTTCACGAAGGGAAGCTCGGAGGCCGTCGGCAAACGATGGGGTCTGAATAGGCACTTCACGCTGGGTGATGATCGAGGATTTGTTATTGTGGACGAATTCGATCGGTTCTTCCACCGTAATGATGTGCCGGGACTGGTTGCTGTTGATGTAGTCGATGATAGCGGCCAGTGTCGTGGACTTACCGGAACCCGTAGGTCCCGTTACCAGCACAAGACCGGAGCGAAGATGGGCGAACTGCTTGACGGCTTCCGGTACGCCAAGCTGTTCCAGCGTAGCGATCTTCGTCGGAATCAAACGGAAAACGGCAGCGAGACCGTTTTGCTGTTTGAAGAAGTTGCATCGAAAACGCGAGTTCTCGTCCATTTCATAGGCAAAGTCGAGATCGCCTTCTTCCAGATATGTATGGAAGGATTTGGCATCGCAGATTTCTGCCAACATGTTTTTGAACGATTCGCCTTCCAGAGGCGTATCGTTGATGGGGACGATAGATCCGTTGATACGGACCTTGGGGGGTTGTCCTTCGCTGACGTGCAAGTCGGACCCGCCTTCTTGGACAAGGTAACGGAAATATTGGTCAATAACGGCCATGGCTTGATTGTTCCTTCAAAATTAATGGTTGAAAAATCGATGTGATTCGGTGGATTCTGATCAGTCCTTGATGCCGAGATAGGTTTTCATGATCGTCTTGTCATCGCAACGGAACAGGCACTCTTCGGTCGAGATAATGCCTGCCTTGTGCAGAGCCCTCAGAGAGTCGTCCATGAGGATCATTCCCTGAGCCTTGCCGGTCTGGATGCAACCGGGGATCATGAAGGTTTTGCCTTCACGGATACAGTTGCCGATAGCGGGCGTGTTGACGAGCATTTCAATGGCAAGAGCACGTCCTCTGCCGTCGGCGCGGGGAACGAGTTGCTGGGAAATAATGCCTCGAAGGGATTCACTGACCATAATTCGGATCTGGTCACGCTGTTCGACGGGGAACACGTCCAGAACACGGTCAACCGTACGAGCGGCGGATCCCGTGTGCAGGGTACCGAGCACAAGGTGGCCCGTTTCAGCAGCAGTCAAAGCAAGAGAAATCGTTTCCAAGTCGCGCATTTCACCGACCATGATGACGTCCGGGTCTTCACGGAGAGCGCCGCGAAGCGCCCTGGCGAAAGATTCGGTGTGTTTGTGGACTTCTCGCTGGTTGACTTGGCAGCCCTTGCTATTGATGATGTATTCGATCGGGTCTTCCAGAGTGATGATATGGTCTTGTCGGTCCTGGTTGATGAAATCGACGATTGACGCCAGCGTGGTTGATTTACCGCAACCGACAGAACCGGTCACCAGGATCAGGCCGTTGTTAAAACGAGTCAGGGGAATAATATCTTCCGTAGGCAACCCGATTTCGTCCATCGTGCGCACCTGGGTATTAATGATACGGAAGCAGAGATCATAGCCGAGGCGTTGCTTGACGACGGAAGCACGATAACGGCCAAAGTCGTTAGAATAGGCAAAATCAACGTCACCGCGTTCCTGCAAACGGTTCCATTCCCTCTCCAGCAGGAAACTACGGACAAGGGTATCCGTATCAGCCGGAGTCAATTTGGGAGCTTCTGCCCAAATCGGCATCAACTGTCCATACCGACGCCATGTCGGAGGGGTATTCACGGCCAAATGAATATCGGAGCAATCGAAATCCTGCCCGATCTTCAGATAACCGTCCACATGTGGCAAAATATATTCACTCATGTCCTGATTACAACAAAGATGATAATATGGCACACTAACCTATCACCCTTCTTCTTGACCAGAAAAAACAGAGAGAAGCGTAAAAAAAATGCCGGACGGCAAGTCCGGCACAAAAAATAAACATATCACGGAATTATCACCGCTCCTTGATCCAGGCAGACATCTTGTTCCGGACAAACTCCTGAACAAAAGTGCGTAAAGAAGGAAGAGCCGTCATGATCAATAAGTTGACCGTCCCGGACAAAGCCCCCGAAAGCAATCCTCTTCTTCTTGGCTCCTCAGCGGAAGCACCGCAGCATCGACGACGGTGTCCGAACAAGCCGGAAAGAATCTTGATTGCCAAAAGGCCGGAAACCAAGGAACCGCCAATCCAAATGCCCGGATGCCGGGTGATTCCCGACCGGACATTTCCCAACCAGTCCAGAGAAGTTTCCACTCTGGACGTTATTCGTTCAACTCCATCCAGCATTTCAACGCGGGATTCGGCCAACCGGGTCAGGAGTTCCTGCTTTCTTTGATGGCAATTTGCAGACATTCGTAATCGGATTGAAGCTCTTGAAGCGTTTCCGGCGCCACCGGACCGACTTTGATGCGGGAGGCCAGCACAAAGGCAACAACCACGCCGATCAAGTGCAGGGCGAACATAATAGTACAAGCCAACAGAAGGCTATGCAGCCAAATATTCAGCAGAACCGTTGCCGTTATACAGAAAAAAATGTAGGTGAAGAAGAGCAGGAATACGCCCGCCGCCAGGCAGATTGCCTTACCGCGCAACCTCTCGGCCGCTTCTCCCAATTCCAGAAGGAACAGGGAAAAAAGCGAATGAGCATGGTCCAGTCCTGCCGACAGGATCATCGACAGGGAACGGCTCATTCCTTCTCCCTCATTTCGACTGTTCCCCCTTCCGAACAAGCCGGTAACCAAGGGAACGAAATCGTACAATCTGGAAAAGATATTCATCATATTCGCCTTCGGAAGTTCACCCTCCCCGTCCGGGAAGACTGGACATATTCATTTGCGTAACAACCAGAAGGAACAAAGTATAGTCAATCCCCCTCCCTGCCTATTTGAAATATCAGGTGCCGGAGAAAGAATTGAGCAACTCGTGCCCTTCTGGCGCGTTCCATCAGCGGCGGCGCAGAAGAGCTCCCAGAAGAACACCCACACCTAACGCAATCAATACGGACTTGGTCGGATGAGCCTTGACGTATTCTTCGCCGGCCGAATGGAGTTCCTTGGCTTTGTCACGGGTATCGTCCCAGCCTTCGCCAGCCTTGCGGCGGACAATGGAGGCCTTGCTGACAGCGTAATCACGGATGACGGAAGCCTGTTCTCCGGCAGCCTGACGGATCTGACTTACCTTGGAAGCGGCAAATTCGCGAGCCTGCTTGAAACGACCGGCAGCCACGTCACGAGCCTGAACGGCTTGAATGGCAACCACATCGGCAGCTTCGGTCATAGCGTCGGCAGCAATCGTTGCGGCAGTCTTCAATTCATCCTTAGCGTGTTCAAAAGACGGAGTATTGGTTTCTGTATTGTCCATAATCGTTAGATGCTGAAAAAATGGTTCTCGTTGAAAAGAAAGCGTTGTTTTTACGTCTCGCCCGTTTCTCTTCTACGTAGGATTCTGGCGGAGGCGAGGATGATTTGCAAGCTGAATTCATTGCCTATGTTACCATCATCTGTCATTCCGCTCAACGGCGACTTCCGGAATAACCTGTTCGCGGATCGGTCGAAGGCGGAGGTTCATCGGGATTCCTGTACCGCAGAATGCCATAATCGCGAAGATTACGGATAAACTGTTCGATCTGTTCCTTGAAGGACTTGTCATACATGAGCGTTCCGACGGTTCCCCTACCCTTGCGGATATCCTGTGTTATTGTCGAAACGTTGTTGGCTGTCTGGCGGACAGCAGCCATGGTCGGAGCCGCATCCCGGAAAGCCGGATCCAGAAGATTGAGTTTCTCTCCAATCGATTTAGTTACGTCTCGCACATCGGTCATGGTATCGTTCAGCGCCACCAGAGAGTTGCGGGCTTCGTCGATCATCTCCGGCATCTTCCGGGTCGTTTCGTCGGTATTTCTAAGGATTCCGTTTACATAGGAAACGTTTTCCGTAGATAAGATCCCTTCGTTGATTTTCCGGGTTGTTTCTGCCAGGCTTTTGGCCGCATAGGAAATATCGTTGATCGCCCGTTCGATATTGTCGAAGTTTTCGTCCAGCTTGCGCAACAGGTTTACCACATCCTGACTGGCCTGGACGGCATTGTTCTTGATCTTGTTCAGATCGCTTTCCGTCTGTCCCATAATGAGGGAACCTGGAGGCAGGTACTGATTAGTCGGTTCTTCGGGAGGAACAATGTCGATGTATTTGTCTCCAAGGAGGTTCTGCATGTCGATGCGAAAATCCGAACCGACCTGGATCCTGACGGCTTTGTTGATTCTGACGTGAACGATGACCCTGTTGCCGGTTTCCGTCAATTCCGGGGGAGACACAACCTCTCCGACAAAAGCCCCCCCCAGTCGAAGCTGGGAGCCCTTGATCAATCCGGCGGCATCCTTGTACATGATACTGATAGGATATGTGGTATCCGAAGATGTTTTGAAATTGCCGACGGAGAGGACGGCAACCGTCACCAGGATAATCCCGATCAGCAGGAACAGCCCCACCCATGTTTCCGTTCTGGTTTTTTTACTCATAAAAATAATCAAATGTGATAACGTTCTCGAATTGCTTCGTTAATCAGTTTTTCCTGAAAATTCGGTCTGGGTTCCCCCTGCAGGGTTTTCCAGTCCTCGCCCGACGAGCCGCGGACGAAATTCATCAAAAGAGGGTCTTCCGTCTTCACCAATTCCAGCGGCGTACCTGTCCAGCGGACTTTACCCCGGTCCAGAAAGATCACCCGGTCGGCGATATGAATAACGCTGCTCATGTCATGCGTAACGATCAGCGTCGTAATGTTTTCCCGAATGCAGATGCGGCGGATCATGAAACTGACATTGTCGGATACGACCGGATCCAATCCGGCCGTCGGTTCATCATACAGCAGGCACTCGGGGGACGACACCATGGCCCGGGCGACAGCTACACGCTTGATCATGCCCCCGGAAAGGTTGGCCGGCATTTTGTCACCATGCCCGTCCAGTTCCACGGAAGCCAGGGCGGCCTCCACTCTGGAGCGTATCTCGTTTTCGTCTTTAATACCTTGCTCGATCAACGGGAAAGCAACGTTCTCGAAAACACTCATGGAATCGAACAAAGCCCCCTGCTGGAACATAAAGCCGATCCTGGAACGCAGAGGTGCCTTGTCCGCCTCGGGAACATTGCTCATGCGCTTGCCATCAATCATGACGGTTCCCGACTTGGGATCCAGCAATCCGACAAGATGTTTGAGGATGACGCTTTTGCCCGCCCCGGAACCGCCTATGAGCGCCAAAAGTTCTCCGCGTTTCACCTCAAAACTGACTCCGTCCAGCACACGCTGGGATCCAAAAGACTGGGTAATGCCGTCAACTTCAATGTAGGGTGTTTGCATAATTCGTCTTCCGGTCATTTCGTTAACGCATGAACCCCATCGGGAAAATCTGGTTCAGCACCATTGTCAGCAGGAAATTGGCAACCAGCAGGGAAACGGCGGAATATACCATGGCGCGCATTGTCGAACGCCCGACACCTACGGCACCGTCTACAGTAGCCATTCCTTCCCGGCAGGAAATAATCCCGATCAACATAGCAAAAACAAGAGCCTTGACAACCGAACAAACCAAGTCTCCGATTGCGACAAACTTCTGCATAAAGTGGAGCCAGTAGGCCTCGTTGACGTTGAAAGACACAACGCCGATCACATACGCAGCAAGAACCCCCATCAGAACAGCCTCCAGCATCAAAATCGGCGTGGAAATCAACATCGCCTGGATGCGTGGTTTGACGAGGTAGTCCACAGGATCGACATTCATCGTCCTCAGAGCATCCACTTGTTCCGTCACCTGCATGGTGCCAATTTCAGCAGCCATGGCAGATCCGACACGTCCCGCCAGCATCAACCCCGTAATGACGGGACCCAGCTCACGGAACATACCCACGGCTACGACCGCCCCCCCCATCGTCTCCATTTTCACCGTCTGAAGCTGGAAAAGAGTCTGGGCCTCCAGCACAGCCCCGGTAAAAACTCCCGTCAGCAGGACAACAGGCTGAGAACCGACACCGATCCTCATGATTTGATCGACAAGCACCCGGTAGCGGAACTTCCCATACAAACAACTCCGCAGGAAACCGAAAAACAGGACGCCCATGGATCCAAAAAGATCCAATACATTGAAGGCCATTCGTCCCAGAGTCGCCGGCAAGCGAAAATGCATGAATGTTACTAAACACGTTCAAGAGACCGAATCAAGCCATCATTCTACCATTCCTCTTTAGAAGAATCCATACAACAAAGAAAAGGAACCCCTGCCGCATGTTGTCCGGCGGGAAACGTTTTTCGAAACAACTGATCATTACTCCCGCCATCCTCAGCGATGGTAATGGCGGTAATCATGCCTGTAATGGTCATTGTGGTGATGGTGATCATGGTAACGGTCGTCGTAATGGTGCTTGCGATCATGATTGTTCTGGATGGCCGCACCGGCAATGGCTCCGGCAGCCAGAGCTCCCACACCGATGGCAACGGCTCCTCCCGGAGATACCGAAGTATTGCCGTAGGCATCCGTCGTACAGGAACTCAGAGGAAAAGCCATGGCAGCCAACGGAATGAGCCAAACGTATTTTAGTTTCTTTTTCATCGGTTCGTTCATATACCTGTATAGTGACGCCCAAGCGCATTTTTGTTTAAAAAACGTCTTTCCCAGTCATTTCTGACAGGAAAAACCATAGGGGAAGTCCCGATGACTGATGGACATTCTCCCGCCTATCGGGTACATCTGTCGCAGTTGCATTCATCCATGAAAATCCGCTCAATATCCGGCAAAATATACGGAACGGCCTTGAGCCTGCTGCTGGCCGCCACCCCTCTTCTTGCATGGCAGCCTTCCCGGGAAAACGTACCTCCCCCCAGGCAGGAGTTCCGGGCTGCATGGGTAGCCACCGTCCACAATCTTGACTGGCCTTCCCGGTCTGGCCTTTCCGCTTCAGCCCAACAGGCAGAACTCATCCGCATTCTGAACACCTGCGCCCAGTTGAGGCTCAACGCCGTTTTCCTGCAAATACGCCCAAACTCCGATGCCCTCTACCGCTCCTCGCTGGAGCCCTGGAGCCAATGGCTCTCCGGCCCGGGAGTTAATCCGGGGTACGATCCCCTCGCCTTTGCAACAGCCCAGGCCCATATTCGCGGGCTGGAACTCCACGCATGGATCAACCCATTCCGGGCCAAAGCCAACAAAAACCACAGCGTAGGCAGAGGCCACATCTCCCTTTCCCACCCGGAAATCATCAAGCCCGCCGGCAGCGTCCTGATGCTGGATCCGGGTATCTCCCGCTCGCGAAGCCATGTCTTGAGTGTCGTCGAGGACATTGTGAAACGGTATGACATCGACGGAATCCATCTGGACGACTACTTCTACCCCTATCCTCCCGCCGTCCTCCGCGACGGCAAGAGCAGCTCCCAGCGCCGTGACTACATTGATTCCTTCGTTTCCGACATGTATGACATGGTCAAATCGGCCAAACCTTGGGTACGCGTCGGTATCAGTCCGTTCGGCATTTGGAGACCCGGTAATCCGAGCGGTATCGAAGCCGGAGTCGATGCCTATGAAAACCTTGCCTGCGACGCCAGAAAATGGCTTCGCAAGGGATGGGTGGACTACCTGGCACCACAGCTTTACTGGAGGTGTGAACCGGCCAAGCAGAGTTTTCCTGCCTTGATGCAATGGTGGGCTGCCCAGAACCCGTCCCGCCCCGTTTGGCCCGGCATCGCCACAGCCCGTATTAAGAGCTCTGAAGATCCAGGAAGACCGGCTTCCGAAATTGCCAGACAGATTCAATACTCCCGCTCCCTGGCGCGTACGGCCCCCGGTCAATGCTTCTGGAGCATACGTTCCATCCTTCAGAACAAAGACGGCATCCAGAAACATATTCGGGCTCTTTATCCTGATGCAGCAATCCCTCCTGCCATGCCTTGGTCGGGATCCGCAGAACCGGGACAGCCCAATCTCAGTGCCACGGGCAACTCCTCCGTTACATCGCTCACATGGACACCCAGCGGTCGTCCCGCGCGAAAATGGGCCATTCAGGCCCGCTACGGTTCCCAGTGGCGCACGTTATGCCTCCTGCCGGGCAATCAAACAAAGCTGACACTACCCAATTCCTTCATCGGCAATGCCGCTTCACTAGCCGTCAGGGGGATATCTCCCTACGGAGTTCCCGGCCCGGCGGCATCCGTCATGAGGTAAAAAAAATCCAGGGTCCCTCACTTTTTTCATCTCTCTACTTGATTTAACGCGTCATATTGGTTAATCCGCATCTATGAGCAAAGCTTTCCTACGATTTGCCCTGTTGGCATCCGCCGTTCTACTGACCGTCTCCTGTTCCGTAGAAACAGATCGGAAGACCTCTCTGGTCAGCGGAAAAAAACAGGATGGGGTACGTCAGGATTTTGGACAGGAAAAGGACCTCCGCGAACATTATGCCGGCGGGTTTTCCTATAAAAAAATGCCGGATGGCACGATGCAGGTTGCCTCGGACCGCAGAAGCTCATTCGAAGGCAATCGTTACGATACGGGCAATGACGATGCCTTTGAAAAGAAAAAGTTCGACACGAAGGGATTCGAAACATCCCTCGCCGACGTTTCCAGAAAAGCCTTCGATACCAAGGCATGGAAAGACAGCCGCAAACTCAACGAAATGACCGTGGAAACGCCGGAATTCATCAAGAACGCCGAGAATTTCAATAACCGCAAATGGCAGGGAGGAGACGCCAGCTTCGCAACCAGCTCATACGGGGATTCCAGTAAATCCTGGGACGGCAAGAAAACCTTCGAGACGGATTTGAACGAAAACATCATCCAAAAACGCGCCGATCTAGCCGCTCCTCCAGTCTATTCCTTGAAAGAATACCAAGTCAAAACGGTTGATGAAACCCGCTCCATGATGGGCAGAACCGACTAATCAAGGTAAGTTTGCTTCCCCCCTCTCCATTTATCATTCCAGCCCGCTTTCATCTGGCGACGGATGCATAATTGTCCGTCGCATATCACCGGCCCCCTGAAGCCAGAGTTTGAGGGCATCCCTGTTCCCTTTCCGCAACAAATTCCTCAAGCAATCCAATTCCGCGGCACATATATCCAAAGCGGCCAGGACTTCCTCCCCGTTTTCCATAAGAATTTCCGCCCACATGGAAGGTTTGCCCATCGAAACGCGCGTCGTATCACGAAACCCCCCTGCCGCCAGAGCTTTCAGAGAATCAAGCATATCCGTACAATCCTTCCCGGAGCCCCTGGCACAAACAGACGCCAGAGCATGAGGCATATGGGAAATCCTGGCCACGGCCCGGTCATGGGAAACGGAGTCCATCTCAATCACACGACCTCCCACGGTTTCCCAGAATAGACGGAGAGATGAAACTAACGAAGAGGACAGATTTTCCTCATTCGTCAAGGCAACCATGGCATTGCAAAACAACTCCGGATCCGCATATTCCATGCCCTGTTTCTCCGATCCTGCCATCGGATGGGAGCCAATGAATGCCACGTTGCGTTCGGAAAGCCACGAACCCACATCACGGTGGACACACCCCTTCACTGAGCCGACATCCGTCACCAGTGCCTGTTCCAAATTCCCGGCAGCCACTTGCTCCATCATAGAACGCATAGTTCCCACAGGAGTTGCCAAAACAACCAGGTCAGAACCTTGGACGGCCTCATTCAAATCCACCGTATACAAATCCGCAGCATCCAGTTTTCTGGCTGTCTCCAGCGGTTCCTCCCGGCGTCCCCATAGATGCACCTTGATGCCGGGGCTGTATTTTTTCAGAGCAAGAGCCAGCGAACCGCCCAGAAGCCCCGGGCCCAGTATCGATACGGTACGGATAATGATGGAATCTATCACGAGTAGGAAAAGTATAGAAAAACAGCACTGACCCGAAAGGAAAGTGCTGTATGAAAAAACATCTTATCGGGAATCTGCCTCCATGAGGAAAACTCCGGAAGAGCACTTACGGCACGATAAACTTGCGATCCGGAAAGTGAGGATCACGCATGATTGTACCGGGAGCCTGACGGGTACCGTCAGGTTTCTGAATACGGATCTTTTTCGTCCGGTCATACGGGCTGAAAACGACCATCGGATCTTCCGTCGGCCATGCAGTCTGGATCGACTCGTTATTGGCCGGTTTGGGAGGATTTACAGGAGGCGTCACGGGATTTACCTTAGGCGTCTGGACGGGCGTTTTGACTGTCGGAGACGGGGTAATAGTCGGCGAAGGCGTCGTACCGGGATTGGCAAGAATCTGCCCAATCGTACCCGTACCGGGATTGACTCCCGTATTGCCAGAAGCTAATCCCTGCTGATTATTGGGATCAATGCCAATTGAGGATGGATCCTGAAGCTGGTTAAGAAGCTCCGTTTGATCGGGAGCAGGAATCACAGACGGAGTTTCCGTATTCGTATAGGGCGTTCCATTGAATCCGGGTAGCGGCCTGTCCACAACACGGGGAGGCTGCTCACATGAAACCAGGGCTATTGTGCTTACTGCCACAAGGACAGCCATCGGTTGATAACTCTTCATCACTAATTCTGGATTGATGTGGACTTTATACCCCACCATGCAAGGTGTCAATGCCATTTTCCCTAACAAATCATCTGCATGATTTCTCTGGGAGAGAGGCCCTGTTCCCGTAGTGTACGTATAGCCAGGCTCCCATTTCTTTTGGCCAGTCTGACTCCCCGGTCATCGCAAACCAATCTATGGTGTTCCCAAACGGGAACAGGCAGGCCGAGGAGTTCCTGAAGAACGCGGTGTATGCCTGTACAAGGCAGAAGATCCTCACCCCTGGTCACATGGGAAATGCCCTGTTCCGCATCGTCCGTCACAACGGCCAGATGATAACTGGTCAGACAATCCTTGCGGGCGAGAACTACATCTCCCAACATGCAGGGATGGCACACTTGGCGGCCAAAACGCAGATCCACCCAGGCAAGGTCGCCCGTCAACGCGGCTGCCCGCGCGCAATCCAGCCTCCATGCATGAGCGGCTCCGGAAGCGATCAGCTCATCCCGGAGATCAGATGGTAGATCACGGCAGGTACCGGGATAGGAATCCACCGCTTCTCCCTGGGGAGCACCTCCGGAACGGGCGAGTTCCTCTGCAATTTCGCGCCGCGTGCAAAAACATGGGTAAACGACCCCAAGGTATTTCAATCGTTCCAAAGCAGCCGCATACAAAGACATGCGACTGGATTGGAAAACAACCTCTCCGTCAAAGCGAATTCCGAGCCAGCCCAAGTCTTCCATGATGCCGTCCGCCCAGTCCGTCCGGCACCGGACCGTGTCGATATCCTCCATCCGCAGCAGACATTCCCCGCCCAGTTCGTCGGCAAGGGTTCGGGCTTTCCAGGCCGCCAGTACATGACCCAAATGGAGCAATCCGCTCGGACTGGGAGCAAAACGCGTTCTGGGCAATTTGAAATCCATATCCAAGTGATGGAATATTCCCGCTTTCGCGTCAAATACAAACACATGAACGGCAACTTCCGTGTTCTCTTGTAAATTTATCCTTGCCCACCCCCCCCTGTTAAAGCTAAATAAGCCCATCTCACTCAGAAAGAGAAAATCCAGATTAAAGAACCAACAAACTACCAATCATGGGTCAGCAACACCGCAAAGTCACCAAGCGCCGCCGCCGTATCAACTACATCAAGCGCAAGAAAGAGCTTGAACAGGCTAGCAAAACCCTTCCTGTAAGACTTGCCGTCTCCATTGCCAAGGACGACGACTCGGAAAAGAAGCCCGCAGCGCCCAAGAAGAAGGCAGCCGCTCCTAAAACCGAAGCAGCTCCCGCCAAGAAGGCCCCTGCCAAAAAAGCTCCCGCCAAGAAGGCTCCTGCAGCTGATTCCGAATAATTCGTCGGAAATCGGCAAGGCGCAGCTACCATGACGAACAAGGGGGCTGCTACCTCGCATTTCTTCAGACTAATCCTTATACGGGTTAGTCTGTTTTTATCTCCGCCCATGGATATCATTTTACAGTATTCCCTTCAAACGGCATTGACGTTGCTTGTCCTGATCCTTGTCGGAATGGGACTCGCTGGTTGTGTCATCCCCGTCGTGCCGGGCCACCCGATGATATTCCTGGGCTGCATGACCGCCTCCTTCATCTCTTCCTCTCCGGAATATTCCCCCGGATGGGTAACGTGGGGGGCTCTTGCCCTACTCTGCATCATCGGCATGCTGGGAGATAACATTTGCACCTATTGGGGAGCCAAACGCTTCGGCAGCACTAAGGCCGGTCTCTGGGGAAGCCTGATCGGACTTCTCATCGGAGGTTTTTTTTCCCAATGGGCATCCTCATCGGCCCTTTCCTGGGGGCCGTTATTTTTGAGGTCGGGTTTCAAAAACGGGAAATACGGGAAAGTCTTTCCTCCGGGATAGGGGCTGTTCTGGGGATCTTCGCAGGATTCCTGTTCAAATTAGGGATAGCCGCCCTGATGATCGTCTGGTTCCTGACTGCCAGTTACTGGTACTGACCGGGAAGCATGCCGGCAGCGGTCAGGATGGAATCAAACGAATCCCCCCGCAGCATGCCGACGCGGAAAATCGTCTCTTCGACGAGATTGCCCGGACAAGAAGCTCCGGCCGTAATCCCCACCTTGACGGGAACATCCGGATTCCCCATCACTTCGGGAAAGGAACTTTCCACAATCCGGTGAAGCCTGGTATCGAAACATTCCACTTCAGTCAGGGAACGAATGCAAGCTGCGGCTTCAATGAAAAACGTCGGTACGGATTCCTTTGCAATATCCACCAGATGAGTCGTATTGGAGCTATTGTAGCCACCCACGACGAACATGATGTCCGGTTTCTCATCCAACAACTGGAACAGGGAATTCTGGCGATCTTGCGTCGCCCCGCAAATCGTATCGAAAACGGAATATCGTTCATCATTGCCATCGCGTTTAACCACCGCGTTGCGGATCATCGTCTGGATGGACTGGGTTTCGCTCTTCAACATGGTCGTCTGATTGGCCAGCCCCACCTTGACGAGGTCGCGGTCAGGATCAAATCCCGGAGACATGGCTCCTTCAAAACGTTTCATGAATTCATCCCTGCACCCATGCCCCATCATATAATCCGCAAGGGCGCGTGTATCCTCTTCGGTGAAAATAATGATGTATTTCCCGCGTCCGTCCTCGCCGAGAGCGCGCGAAGCCGTAGCAAGGGTTTCTTCATGAGTCGCCTTGCCATGAATGATAGAAGTAACCCCCATAGCCGCAAAATCCTTCACTCGACGCCACACTTTCACAACGTCGCCGCAGGTCGTATCGACGATGGAAACCCCCTTGTTCGTCAAAAAATCCATAAACGGAACCGGAACCCCGAAAGCAGGAACGATAACTACGTCTTTTTCACAGAGCTCATCGTATTCGTCGGTCATCGTCTTCCAAGGCAGGCGAATCACTCCCATTGCTGCCAGCTGGCGGTTCACTTCGGGATTATGAATAATATCCCCAATCAGGAAAATACGGTTCTCGGGAAAAACATTCCGGGCGGCATACGCAATATCAATCGCACGTTGGACTCCGGTGCAGAACCCGAACTCCGGAGCCAGCACAAAAGTCGTATGTCCCAATTCCAAACGGTTCCCGGAAGAACGAACAGATTCCACCAGGGCGCTCTGGTAATGGCGGCGTACCTTCTCCTGGACAATCCCCATCACTTCGGCACGGCGGACATTCACTCGCGAATTGCGTTTCGGCTGACGATCCATGCCGACAAGAGGCCACAGGAAATCCTCCGCGTCAAGAAGTCATTGTCTCTTGCTTCAAGAAGCTGTTCCCTGTATGCATCGCACATGCTTCTCGCCCTGGCTCCCATGAAAGACATCACGGACCTGGCTTTCCTCCGTGTCCTGACCTCCCTCGGAACCCTGCCCGACTATTTCATCACGGAATATTTCAGATCCAGCCCTCATCACAGTAAGCCCGATCCTAAAATTTTGAGATCTATCGACGAGAACCCGACCGGATGTCCTATCTACGCCCAATTCGTCGGCAGTGACCGCGACTCCCTGGTGCGGGATGCACGCCTGCTCATGGAGCATCCCGTTGCCGGAGTCGATCTCAACATGGGATGCCCGGCCCATCTCGTCTGCCACAAAAACGCCGGCGGAGGCCTCTTGCGAAAGTTACGCACGATGGATACCATCCTCGGAGGCCTGAGAGATGCTCTGCCTGAAGGTGCCTTCACCGTCAAATGCAGGCTTGGATGGGAAGATCCACAGGAATTTTCCGCTATTTTGGGCATCATCGCCAAACACTGTCCAGACCGGCTCGCCATCCATGGGAGAACCGTCCGGGAAGGATACAGAAGTCCCGTTCATCCGGAATGGATCGCCCATGCCGTAGAAGTCATGCCCTGCCCCGTCATTGCCAACGGCAACATCGTGGATCCGGCAACAGCTTCCGTCTGGATGGAACAATGCCGCCCCGCCGGATTCATGATCGGACGGGCAGCCATCCGCAATCCCTGGATCTTCGATCAATTACGCGCAAGTTTCTGCGGCAAGCCCGTCCCTGCTCTCATCCGGCGAGACCTTTACCGCTACGCCCTTCTCCTATCGGAGGAAACTGCTGCCACGCAGGATCGCTTCGATGAAAAAAAACACGTCAACTCGTTGAAGAAATTCATGGTCTACATGACCTGCGGCTTGCCGGATGCCTTTGGATATGCCATCCGCAGAGTGGCAACACAGCAGGAATTCCAAGCTACATGCGCCGAATTTCTTGACAATAAACTGCCTGTCGACATTCGTCCTCCGGAACATTCACCTCTTTTTGCCCACCATGAAGACCTTCTTTCCGCCGGGCGAGAAAGGGACCCTAATGTTTCTTGCCCTCGGGAGAAGGGTTCCCCATGGGGCGGCGTGTCATCATAAGCGTCTGCTCCTTATACAGAGACAGGGCAATACCCACAACCAGGGCAAAGAGAATAAATACCGTTTTCAACCCGTTGGCAAAAACTCCGATCAAGGTATCGAGAAGCACTTTTTCATTCTCCGTCTGGAAAAACTGCATTAAAAACAACACCGTCTTATACGCATACATCCCCGGAATCATCGGAAGCAAAGAGGGGAAGGCAAATACCTCTGCCGGGCAATATACCCGCTTGGCGAAGAAAATACTCAGTAGTCCGATGATAAACGATGCGATACAGGTGGATACAACAATCCCCATCGACGTATTCTCAATCAGGAAAAAACGCAGACCGTGTCCTACGGCAGCCAGCAGGGCACAGATCGGGATCGCCTTCCGGGGAGGATTCGAAATCACCGAAAAACCTATAGCCGCCACAGCAGCAAAAAATCCGTCAGCCAAAATCGACAGTGCAAAATCCGGTATCATAACATGTTCACTCCATAGATGTACAACGAAATGGCCAATCCCAGTGCAATGCAAATAATCAGGTTGCACGCACCCACCAACCGGGAAATCCCCATCAGGACAAATCCCTGAAGCAAATCCATAATCCCGTTAATCAAGGGAACTCCCGGTACCAGAAAAAGAACGCTCGTCGCCATGGCAACACTCGGCGTCGTCCCCCATTGAAAGAAAACGGCCAATCCGCCAATCAGAGAAGCCACACAGGAACAGACAGTAAACACAATGTAATGGTTCACATGCCGTTTCATCATTTCCTGCCGGACAAAAAAACCGGACAGGGTTGCAGCAAACACAACCACCATCGCGATAAGGTCTCCCTGAAACAACCGGCAAAACGATGCATTGGCCAAGGCAACCAGCATCAGTACCATCCAGCGCGACATAGAGGGAATGGCGACGATTTTCCTGTATTTCCTCCGGAATTCATTCACGGACAAATGGCAGTCATGCACTTCCCAACTCAGTGTACTCAGAAGTGAAATCGTCCTGAAATTGATGGGAGCCGGTTCGATCTTCTTGATCAGTGTCTGCCGGATGGAATGGTCCTCCTTGCGCTTGACCGACATCATCACGGACTTCTGAAGAATCGTAATAGCCACACTGTACCCGAACGATTCCGCAATACGCGACGTATTGCGGACAACACGGGACGTATGCGCCCCGGCCGCCATCATCATCACAGCATAGTGCAGCAACGCATCCGCCGAAATCTGGAACGAGGTTCGTTTTTTCCCGCCGGAATGCCCAACACAGTCGGGATCTCTCCCCTCCCCGGTATCGGAACGGGGGACTTGGGACTGAATCTGTGAATCGGATGGCAATTCCTGTGTCATTTATTGAGGAAAACGAAACCGGCGGATGCATACGCGCCAACCGAGAAATAGTCAAGCATTCAGCATGTTCACGAAATTTGGAGAAAACATATCCCCACGTATTTCATGCTATCCGATGCGGTTACATGGAAAAATCGACTTGTGGCTCCCCACGATTTGCCTAGTATAAGTGTCGTCACTTTCAGCATCCATGATTAAAGCCGACCACCTCTCCAAAACCTTTGGCCGTTTCCAGGCAGTCAAGAATGCCACATTTACCATTAACAAAGGAGAAATCGTCGGGTTTCTTGGCCCCAACGGCGCCGGTAAAACCACAACGCTCAAGATGCTGACGGGATATCTTCCTCCTTCCGGAGGCTCCGCCACCATCGCCGGATACGATATCGTGGAACAAACCCTGGAAGCAAGAAAACACCTGGGGTATCTCCCGGAACACGTCCCGCTTTACGATGACCAGCGCATCACCGAATATCTGAAATACCGGGCTCGGCTGAAGGGCATCCCTTCCAAGAAAATCTGGGACTCCGTCTCCCAGTCCCTGGAACGTTGCGGATTGGAAAACGTGCACCGGAAAATGATCCGAACCCTCTCCAAGGGATATCGCCAACGCGTCGGCCTTGCGGATGCGTTGCTCGGCAGTCCCGATCTTCTGATTCTCGACGAACCAACTAACGGATTGGACCCCAACCAGATCCGCCAGATCCGGGAACTCATCAAAGAACTTTCCAAGGAACATACGATCATCCTTTCCACCCACATCCTCAGTGAAGTGGAAATGATTTGCAACAAGGTCATCATCATCGACCAAGGCATTATCAAGGCAGAAGATACCCCGTCCAACCTTACCTCCAACCTTCGCGCGGCCGGACGCATCAATCTTGAATTTAAAGGCGATTTGGAAAAAATCACCGCTATGTTTGAAGAAATCCCCGCCGTCAAGAAAGTCATCTTCGAAGAAACCTCGGAAGACGGGTGGCACACTGTCACCGTCCGGGCCGAAGCCGGCACCGATACGCGGGAAAAACTGGCCCAAATCATCGTCGGGCAAAACTGTCCTCTCCGCCACATGTACCGCCATGTGCCCAATCTGGAAGAAGTCTTCGTGGAAATGACCCGCCGCAACTAATTCGCCGCTTCGTTTCACATTACCCCGCTTTCTCCCGACATCCCATTCCATCCAACGCTGCCATGTCATCCATTATCACCATTTTCCGCAAAGAACTCCGGAGTTACCTGGGGACGCCATACGGCTGGATCATTCTAGCCTTCGTCATGGCGCTGCAAGGCGTGTCTCTGTCCGCCACTTTGAAGATGTTCCAGATCGCCCCTCAAAAAGAAGGCATCCTGTTCTTCATTCTCCACTCCCCCACCTTCTGGTTCTACTTCCTGTTCATCTTCCCGCTCATCACCATGCGCCTCATGGCCGAAGAAGAAAAAACAGGCACTCTGGAATCGCTCCTCACTGCCCCTATCAAAACGCCGCAGGTAATCATCGGTAAATTCCTGGCAGCCTATGCTTTCTATATAATCCTCTGGCTGCCCATGCTCCTCTACCCCCTTATTGGCGAGCTATCCGATGTTTACATCAATCTTGTCCACGGCTATTCGACCGACACCGGCATCCAGCTGAGTTACCGCCTGTGCGATTGGGTCGGGGCGTATTCAATCATCCTGCTCATCGGAGCCTGGTTCACCTCCATCGGACTGCTCTGCTCATCTCTAACCAGTAGCCAGATCATTTCGGGGATCACCACCATCGGTACCCTCGTCTTTATCTTCTTCCTTGGTCTTGTTCCCGTCATATGGGGAGAATTCCCCGCAGCAGGTATCTTCCACTACATCTCGTGTTCCGAACATCTGGACCGTTTTTCCGCCGGCTTGATTGATACGCGTCCAGCCATCTTCTATATCAGCATGACTATCCTGACTTTGGCCCTGACTATCCGCGTTGTGGATCACAGGCGCTGGAAACATTAATCCGTCATTCCCGAACCTATTTCCCCTCTCTATTCACCACCATGAGTGAACCCGAATCTACAGAAACCGCCCCCGCCGCCAAGCCCCACAGGAAAAGGAAAAGTTTTCTAATCTGGCTTAACCTGGCACTGCTTGTTTTCATCGTCCTTGCCGTCAATTATATCAGTTTCCGGGAATACTACCGCCGGGATCTGACCGAAGATCAGCGTTACGTTATTTCGTCCCAGTCCATCAATCTCCTGAATTCCCACCTCCTTCAGGAACGGAAGACTCCCGTCAAAATCATCTTCGCCTTCCAGAGAACCACTCAGAACTACACCCGCATGCGGTCTCTTCTAGAAGATTACGTCCACAATTCCAACGGCAAAATCGAAGTCGAATTCATCGACCCCCTGCGGCAACCCAACCGGGCTCGCGAAATAGCCCTCATCTACGACGGCCTCGAATTCAAGAAAAATCAAGTTGTGATTGATGCCAGGCAGGATACTTCCCGTTCCCTCAAAAGCTTTGAAGGCAAACGGGAAGGAGTTTCCCATGTCCAACACATCCCCGGTGACGCCTTCGTCGTGTACGAAAAGAGTCAGGACGGGAAAGGCATGAAAGCCGTTGCTCTTCAAATGGAAGACATGATGACCGCCGGGCTCATCAGTGCTCTGGAAGGCGTTCGTCGTCCCCTATACGTCATTTCCGACAAAAGCAATTTCAACGCCGATAAAACAGATAACGAAGACTCAGTCTACCGTACGCTGGAACATATCTGCCTCTCCCAGAATCTTGAACCCAAACCACTCGCTATCAATGGGCTTAAAAAAATACCAGATGATGCTATGGGTCTCATGATCGTCGCCCCACAGTACGATTTCACCAAAGAAGAAGTAGACGTCATCTCGGATTACTGGAATCGCCCAAAATCCGCCGTCCTTGCCTTCATTGATCCCAATGCCAAAGACAACAAATACTTCTACCGCTTCCTCCGCGAACAAGGGATACGCCCTCAGGATGACCGTATCCTCCTGCGCAACCGCAAACAAGCCTACTATCAGATCAACGCCATCTTCGCTCCGGGGCTGGAATGCACGGAAGACTTCTGGAACTCCAGTACCGGCCTCGAAGGAGAAAGCATCTCCCTCCAAATCGCCGATGAAGATCCTCAACTCGGCAATCGCAAAATAAAAACCTTCCCTCTCCTCATTACCACATCCGAATTTTACGGAGAAACAAAATATAACAAACTCAACCCTCAGTTTGACGCCCAGGAAGACAACCCCGGCCCTCTACTGATCGCTGCAGCCATTCTCCGCGGCAACACGAGCGATATCAATCTCAGCAAGGAAACCGGTCGTATGGCCGTCTTCGGGAATGTGGACATCCTTCGTCCGAAGCAGATCAAGCCGGAACAGAGAGACTTCATCCGTTCCATCGTTTCCTGGATGACAGACCGCGAAGAACTCGCCGGCATGGGTTCCAATCATGACCTGACTATCAAGCTCAACCTGGATCGCAACGCCCTATCATTCCTGCAGATGTTGATCAACCTCGGCCTTCCGCTGCTGGCTCTGCTGATCGCCCTGGTCATTTGGAACACACGCCGTAGTTAAAAACAGGACCGCCCTTTTCCCCCCATCTTTTTTACGATCCCATGCTCCTCTTTCGTACTATCCTTCTAAGCATCATCGCACTGGTCTGCCTGGCAGCCACGGTCGTATTGACGATAGACGGGAATCTGTCCCGCCTGACGGGGCACAATGTTTTCGAAAAAGGAGAACGCATCTTCCCTTACAGCAAAAAGGAAATAGACAGCGTCTCATGGATGCGCGTCCGGACCGTCAATGACATGGCAGAGGCCGAAATCAACGACAAGGGCATCTGGTGGCTTTCTACCCCTTGGAATGACCGTATGGATCCCCGCGCGGCTGCCGCAATCCTTCAGTTCACCTATTCCACGGCGCTTGTCGACGAGCTTCCCCTCAACAACACCGTCAGAGGATCCATGCGGGAATTCGGGATCGAAACTACGCCCATCCAACTGACTCTCAAAAACAACTCCGGCAAGCACAAACAGAGCACCATCGCCCGTTACATCCTCGGTTCCACCGCTCCGTGGATCGTCGAAGATCAGGAAGGCAACACCAATGCCACCACCTACATGCGGACGGATTTTTACGGGAACAACCGTAACATCCTGGTAACCACAGGTAATATCCTTCCTCTGTTTAAAGAAGGTATCAGACAATTGAGAGACCACCGTCCCCTTCTGCTCCCCCCGGCTGTCATTAAACTTCCATCGCAACCCAGAAAAATCGTTATCCATCACGGCGGCAAAGAGATTGTCCTTACCCGGACCATCTTCGAAGCTCCCTGGGAAATTGAAACACCACTTCCCGTCAAAGCTGACCAAAAAACCGTTACCAAACTCCTTAACGGTCTCCACAAATTGACGGCCTCCAGAGTATATAATCCTTCGGACGTCACACTCCCTGATGCCAAGAATTCGGACATCACGTCTATTACCCTCGAAAATTTCGACGGAGACCCTCCTCTGACTTTAAAACTCTATCCGTCCGATACTCCCACCTCCAAAACGGTCAAAGCTACCGTTTCCGACCGCAAAGCCGTCTTCGAACTTCCCATTGCCACTAACCCTGATTTCCCCGGTACAGAAGATCTCCCGCTCAGCCTCAACAGTTTGCGATCCCAAACTCTTTGCTCGATTGACAATAAAACGATCAAAGGCCTCTTCATCCGCTCAGTAGGTGGCTTCCCAATCGACATACGCCTTCTCCCTCGCGGCCGCGAAGGTAACAAAGCTGCTCCGGAATGGGTATATTCTGCGGAAGACGTCAATCAAGCTCCCATCAATGAGGCCCAACTTTTCAAGTCGCTAAAAACTCTTCTGGAAGAACCGGTCATTGGATTCGCTACCGACAACCCGTCAGACTTGTCCGACTATGGGTTAAACCAGCCTTACATGTCTATTGCCATCCAGCAGACCAATAACGACTTGACCATTTTCTCCTTTGGGACGGGCAAAGACGGTTCCTGGTATGCCAAGGAGAAAGGAAAACCCAGCATCTACCAAATCTCTTCCGCCTATGTCGATTCCTTCCCGACTGAATCCCTGTATTGGAAACAGAACAAATTGTTTAATTTCAGCCGATTCGAACTCAGTAAAATGTATTTGGAAAGGATCGGACAGCCTCCGCTCATCCTCAAATACGACTACCTTGACGACACTTGGCAAGGCACGCAGGACGGCAAGGACGTCACCGTCATTATTGACAACAACAGAGCTAACCGCTATCTCAGCGAATTGGAACGAATGAAAGTCGTCCGCTGGCTTCCCTTCACCGATATGGATGCTGCAGAAGCTTTGAAAAATCCGGTCTTCCGCCTCAAAATAGTTCTGGATCCCAGCCAGGCGGAAATTAACATCAAAGACGACAGTTTTGATAACACCACAGGCGATCAGACTTTGTCCCCTCCTCAGGAACTTCAGGAAAAAATCCTCGAAATAGCTCCTGCCGGCGAACCCGGGCATACCTCTTTCTACTTCGGTAAAATGAGTGATTTCCCCTATTATTTCATTCTGAAAATGGATGAAGTACGAATTCTGGGAGCCTCAGTATTCGAGCAGGATTAAATACTCCTTCCTTACCTCATACGGAAAGACAAATCCTTCGCTGGAAATCCGGTACGTATCCTGCGAATAAGCAGCTAAATGTCTCTACTCCGGTTTCATCAAACGAACCGGATGCCGGAGACGAGATACACAGTCAAAGGAAAATACCCGGGGCTACACCAATTCTATGGTGCGCGTTCCGCCATTTCCTAGAATTGACAAGACGTTCCAAATCGCTCCCCGTCACACATTGTGAAAAAAGGGAATGCTCCGTTGCTCCCATAATTTGCTTCTTTAAAAATCCCATCGAAACAAGACTCGGTTGATTGCTCCAATGGAATACGGCGCTATCCACAATAAACAAATTGCCATCCTTGTGAATGTATGAAGGAAATTTCAAATGCGGATTTTCTTCCACATAAACGGATCTCCCAATCCATCTCTTGGCACGGAGAGGATTCATCAATCTCCTGAAAAATTTCATCCATGAAGGAGCATCCGACAAATTCTCAGCATGTTTCCATCGGCTGGACAATTGATCCACCGGATAAAAGTAGGAATAAACCGCTGCCGCACTAACCGGAGATTTACCCATCCATGAATGACGCAACCGGACAACATCCGCAGCATCCCGGACAAGCACCCCCATCGCCTCGGTCAATTGCTCACGCAACTTTTCCACAGTACTCCCCCCCCACACAGCCCGATCATGATCCACCATCAACACGTAATCCGCATCCATTACGTCTACGGCCTTCTTCAAAGCACCGCCAAATCCCAGTCCATCATCAATCATGAAACTTCTCAATCCGTACTTGGACGCCACGGCAGAATCCCCATTGTGCCCTCCGATAAAAAATACACAGACATCGTCAAAAAACCGAAGCAACCCGCTCCTTTCATAAGAAGCCAGCGTCCGTGCCAACGTCCGAGGCGCCTTATCGCAAAAAACAGTCAACCCAACCGTTTTGCCTTCAACTAAACATTCCCTATCCCGTGTCATCGCTTGCAATTTTAGAAAAAGAGTGGCTCTATAACAAGAAACAAAGCCAAGCCTCGAATTTTTATTCCACAAAAAATGGGATCCGTGTCGCTTTACAGGTAAAGGAGTAAGTTCCATGCAACAGTTCATCCACATTCCCAAGCCTTTCAGGGCTCTCGCCAGCATACTAGCCGGATGCCTACTTCTTTCCGGCTGCGTTGCAGATCCCTATTGGGACAACATGTCCGTATCCACCACTTATGCCTCATCGGGATACGGAGGAGACTACGTCAGCTACAACAGCTATACCGGCTATGGAAATTATATGTACGACAGCGCCGGTTTCCCCATCTATGGCTATTATGCGGGCAGACCCGTTTACGGATACAGCCCGGCCGGAAGTCCCATCTTTTCCATCAACCTCCTGTACAGCAACTGCTACGTTCCCTCATGGAGACCCGCATACTATTACCGAGGGCACTACCACTGGCCGCACGGAGTCCGTTATCTGGAACGTCCGAAACCCTCGTGGAATCATGGTCGGCCCTTAGTATACCATCGCCCCAACAACAGGCCCCAGCCCATGCCTCCTTCACGACCGGGCAGTAACTCCCACCGCCCCTCCTCCCCTTCCTACAACAATAGGCCCAACTCTTCCCATCCCTCGTATAACAGGCCATCAGCGGGTCATAGACCCTCCCCAAATACACCTTCCTGGAACAGACCGGAAAATAACAACAGGCCATCGGGCAATCGTCCGGGACGTCCTTCTTCCGCGATTCGCCCGGGGACCGGCGATCCCCAATGGACTGTCAGTAATCGACCGGAAGCCTCTTCACGCCCCCATGCTCCCAGCTCCTCTTCGGGAAACAGCGGTCGCCATAGTCGTCCTTCCTTCAGCGGAGGTTCATATACCCCCGTAAGTTCCTACTCCGGATCCGGTGGCAGCAGGCCATTCAGCGACAGCTACTATTCAAGCCATTCATCATCATCCAGCAGTACATCCTCGTCTGACAGATCCTCAAGTTCGCGGGACGGAGCCGGATCATTCGGTCCTTCCTCCCACCATCGCCCTTCCAGAAGATAACCTCGACAAGTCAGACTTCCTTCAGCATTCCCCGGTAGCCAAGATGTAAAATTGGTACAATAAAAAAACAGGCAGCCTCACTTCCGGAATCATACCGCGGGTGAGGCTGCTTGATTTTATTATTTGCTGTTCAATTAAGCTTCAACAGAAGATTTGGGCAGGAAAACCGTCCTATCTGCAAAGACAAGGATATATCCCTGCTCGCACAGCCAAAGAATATCGCGCACCAATTCCTGACGGCGGTTTCTGATAAGATCTTCTTCAGAAACAACAGGAACTGCCGCTTTCACTTCAGCAGGTTCTCCTTCCGATGGAACGGCAGCAGGAACCGGTTCTACGGCAACTTCTGTAACCGGAGACTCCGTTTCAACCGCAGTAATTTCTTCGACCTTCTCCTCGGAGGGAACGACAACCTCGTCAGCCATCGGTTCGGCAGACGCCGATTCCAGATCACCCGCATCCGAAGCAGTCGGAGCCGGATCAACTGGCACTGGAGCCTCCCTGGCACCCTCTTCCGAAACCTTGGGTAAAACACCTCCGAGTTCATTGAGCATGACATCCACCCCCTGGCCCGCATGTTCCCGGACCCAGTTGAGAATAGCCGTCATATTATCGGCAAGTACCGTCCCCGACGGAACCGTTCGCGGCCTGCTCGGACCGGTATGATGCCCGTTATTCCATTTAAAAATGGGCATATGATGACGGGCAAGACCGTGGCAAAGGTTAGGGATCAACATACTGGGATGCTTTCTCGTCACATCGGCCAGTTTCACCAAGTGTGCCCAGAGTCCGGGAGAAAGATGCTTCCTGTCGGCCGCTCCATTGACAAACACCTTGTCTCCCACGAGATAGACTTCATCGAAATGATGGTCGCTAAAATCCTTCTCCACAGCGGCACGATCCGCGAGAATAACGTCTCCGGCGTCCTCGCGAACAGGCTTCCAGACGATACGGCGACTAGCTTCCGCCAACCACTTTTGAACGACTTCCTCATCCTTGACGATTTCAATCGTACGGCGGAAATCGTCAACCGACATATTGGAGAACTTGTCACGGTGCAAGGCCGCCACAGCGGCTTGGTAACCGTGCCAATTCACCGGACCGATCAAATCTCCGGAAAGACGGCATTTTGCTATTCCCTGAAAATCACCCTTGGGAGGATCCACTGGTTCTTCTTCAGTCTTGTAAAATTCATTAAACCACGGAGCTCCCCACAGGAAACGCAAAGCCTCCTCACGGGAAATCCAGCAGGAACGATCCTCCTTCTTGGACTGAATCAACTGAGGGCCTCCCTCCTGCTTCATATAGACGAGATCGTACCGATCACGACCGCCCATCACAACTTTAGCGAAATCAAACAGAGAAACAGCGCGTTTGTGTTTATTCACCTCAGCCGCCCATACCGCAAGCAGAACATCGACAGGACGCAACTCCACGCGAAGTCCCGGCGTCGGTTCGGCAAGTTCCTCCCTAGGCTGGCGCGGACGATCAAAACGTCCCCCCTTGCCCTGCGGGCGTCCTCCCTGGCGGAAGCGGTTTCCTCCCTGGCCGCCTTCTCGACGGTCATCTCTGCCGGTCGTGCGATCGCGACGTTCGCCACGGAACCCTTGTCCCTGACGTCTTTCGCCACCCCGACCGCCGGCACGTTCAGCGGATCCTTCTTTCCTGAATCGCCCACTTCCTCGTTCCTCCCGATTACGGAAAGAAGAAAAGTCGGCACGTCGCGGCTTGTCGCCGGTTTCCCGTTGACGAGCCCAGGCCGGGCCGAACTGGAAATCGGTCAACCCCGACAGATCAAGGTTGTCATCAAACGAATCCTGCTTGGATGTTTCTTCGGTCATGATTGTGTCCGTGTTTCATTAGCAAGTAAACATGAGGCATGGCAATCATTTTGCGTGCTAGACGCCATGAATTTGTGCAATTTGTGTGTTGAGAGGCATATTTGCCCGCCAAAACCGGTCTATTCGTCCCGTTCTTCCGGCGCATATTTCAACCTCTCGATACACCATTCACCCCCATTACCGACATGGACACTATCCGTCAACGACTCGAAGAAAAAGGCTACAAACTTCACCCGGCCCCTGCCCCCGTAGGTTCCTACGTTCAGTGCGTCCGCACCGGCAACCTCCTCCACCTCTCCGGAGGCATCTCCGTCAATGGAGAAGACTCCTTCTACGGTAAAGTAGGCCAGGAATTGACCTTGGAACAGGGCCAGGCTGCGGCACGAGCCGCTATTCTCAACCGCCTCGCCGTTGTTGAACAAGCAGTCGGTTCCCTAGAAAAAATCACCCGCATTGTCGCCCTTAACGGATTCGTCAATGCCGGTCCCGAATTCTACGACCACCCCAAAGTCCTCAATGGAGCCTCCGACCTTCTGCTCGAAATATTCGGAGAAATAGGCCGGCACAGCCGCACGGCGGTCGGTGTCTCGGCCCTGCCCCTCAACGTTGCTGTAGAAATCAGCCTCGTTGTCGAAGTAGCCGACTAACATTGAACGCTGTGTAAGCATATTCATCCTTTCGAGGCAGGCATGGATTCCCCCATGTCTGCCTTTTTCTTGTATCCTTCGACCATTCCTACTTGAAAATTTTTACTAAAGCCACTATAGTAAGCCCCGGTCTTGACCGAACAATCAATGCTCCTGTGGCGGAATGGTAGACGCTGCAGACTTAAAATCTGCTGCCGGCAACGGCGTACGGGTTCGAGTCCCGTCGGGAGTACCAAAGCTATTGCTCCTAATAGTCCTAACACATTGTGTTTAGGACTTTTTTGTTGCCTTTATCATTCTCTTAGGCCTATAACCGATTACGATTTCATTACGAATTTTGATTACGATAATCTATGTCTGAGTACCCTAAAAACGTATCCATCAACTTGGATGCCAAATCCAAATTCTGGTTTGTCTCATTCATTTCACCCGATGGAAGACAGAAAAGACGCTCCACAAAAGTCCCCGTAGAAGCAGGCATGTTTCAAGGAGTCAAATTAACAAAATCACAGGCCAGAAACAGAGCCTTGCTCGAAGGTCAGAAAATTGCCGAAAAAGAATGTTCCAAAATCCAGACGTTAAGTTCTATTCCCGTTAGAGAGTTTCTGACCGGATATCTGGAACGACGAAGGCATTACATAACTCATGCTACTTATGTCAACATGTCTGGAGCTTATAACCGCCTATGTTCTTTCTTAGGAAAAAGAGCCAATGCTCCTCTCTACCTTTTAACACGTAACGACGCCAAAAAGTTCGTTGAAATGAGAAGAAGAGAAGTCAGAAGCAAATCCGTCAAAAAGGATATCAGCTCCATCTGTTGTGCTATGAATGATGCCCTTGATTCAGAAATCATTCCTAAAAACCCATTTCTGAGAATTGTTGTGCCACCAGACACCAATGAAGAGAAAATTGTACATGATGCTTTCACTATCGATGAAATCAGATTCATGATTTCCCATTTTCCTGCGGAATGGTCTTCAGCAGTACGATGCTCCTACGAAACCTACGGACAACGCCTTGGAGACATCCTCTCGCTCAAATGGGAACAATTCGACTGGAACAATAGAATTGTAATCATCACCACTGGCAAAACAGGGCGTCCACTTCTCCAGCCCATGCGTGATGAATTCTACAATTGGGCAAAATCGGAATTTGAAAAACGCCAAGCCAGCCCCGGAGATCTCCTTCATCCTCGCCTTTTTGCTCAGAGAGAACGTGCAAGTATCAGCTTTGGGAACCTCATGCGTGAATATGAAATCGGAGTTCTATCTTCCAGAACCGGAGGAAAGCGTCGCATTGTCAATTCAAAGACATTCCATAGTATCCGGGCTACATGTGCCACAGTCATTCAATCATCAGGCATTTCACAGGGAATGGCCATGCAACTCGTCGGGCATGATTCGGAGGCCATTCACCAAGGCTACGTCCGTCCAAACCTGGATCAACTCAGAAATGCGGTAAACGCGTTACCGTCTATCAATGCAGAATAAGAAAAAGCCCCTTGTCTCACTCAGGAAACAAGGGGCTTTCGAATCAGTCCTGGATAATACCAACCAAGCGGTTGTACTGCTCGTTGGCTTCCTTATGCCTGGGATGGGCTGGATTGAGGATGGCATCATGAAGGGGGTGACTCGGATCAGACAACATCCTCTTCGCTTCATCATCTGGATTCACTTTGGTACCATTCCCTGCCCCAACAATTCCACCTTCCTCGAATGTTCCCGCCAAAGCATTTAGAATACGGTAGCCATTTGGCGACGCAAATACAGCCATGTCTTCCATCTTCAGCCCTGCCTTAGACGCGACTTTATGAGCAAAAGCCTTGGCTGTTTTCATATTCGCTTCGTAATCCTTCCCCCAATCCTCCTTAAGTTTGGCATCAGAAGCCTTCAGCTCTGCAACTTCGGCATCTCTTATCTTGGAAATTACATTTCCCAGGAACTGAGATGCTTTGTCGGAAGGAAGACCGGACGTTTTCGCCTGTTCGGTTAAGAGGTTCTTCAGCTCATCTCCACCGGCAAAATCCTCGCCAAAGGTAAGCTCATAGGTCTCATCCTTGTTTTCACTGTTTGTGTTTGTAGTTGCTGCAGCAGATCCCCCACTGTCGCCGCCTTCCGTTGGAGGTTCTCCAAAACCATAGTCCGCCGGCTCAGCTGTTTCTTCGGATCCATTTTCCGTTTGGCCTGTCGAGGTGTTTGCAGGATCACCACCACCAGCGGATGAACCGGGATCTCCCGGTTCTTCTGCAGATGCATACAGGAACGGATTGTTCAATAGGAGTATTCTATTCATGATATTCTTTGTCGTATTGTTCGATTTCGTATTGTACCCACAGGATCATCTCCCTGTAAGCATCTCGACGCATCGCGTCAAGGGGGTCGTAAGAACCTGCTTGTCCTTGAAAACAAGGCAGATTCGTTTGGAATTTCTCCGCAAGAATCTTGAAAACATCCGGAGTAAAAGCTTCCTTGAGCTTCCGGCGTCGGGTCATGACGGTTCCCATATACCCCTGTTCTTCCGGAGTCGGTGTAAACTGTTCTTCATTCATGTTCATACCGCTTGTTGTACGCTCGCATTATTACGGGCTGTTTCTGATTGTGATTTAAGCAATTCAAGTTCCTGCTGGAGTTTCGCAACGCGATCATCCTGCTCCATGAGTTTGTTGAATTCATCCTCCGTCATCAGACAATCAATTGGAGCTCCGGATGCCTCCCATATAAACCGAAGAATTTTGTAAACGCGAAGAGCCTTCAATATACGCTGATCCTTAGTTCCGGATACAAGATTGATTAAAGTTTGAATTGCTCCCTCAAGACCGTATCGTTGAATGCGCTCGACCGCTTGAGCAATCTTGCCCAGATAGTTCACAACGGGAGTATTGATCTCATACCTCTTTCCATCCACCGACATGGTAAACAATTCAGCAGGAGGATCATCAGGAAGCTTGCCCATTCGGAGCAACATAGAAAAAATTCGCAGCATATGCGGTTGCATATCGCTTGCGAACAACGTGAACGATGGGAAAAAGGCCAACACCTTTTCGGACTCTCTGGCATTTACCTCTGTGGCTGTCATCTGGCGATCAACGGAACTGATCACCTGGATCATATCTGCATAGAACCCGGAACTGATTTTGTCCTCATAATCTTTGAGCCGATCCATCCCAATATCATATCTTCCCTGGGTTCCCCATTCCTTCGGTAAATGCAGAGCTGCCGCCTCCGGAGTAATGACAGTGCGCCCACCGGCACGCATATCCACTTCACCAACCTGTTCAGCCAAAGTCAGAATGCGCGGGAATGCGGCGACTTGCCCCAAGGTGTCCAAAATACGGCGCATCAGGATAACTCCGTCGATCTCCGGAAGAACATTGATCCCCGGTGCATCGCCATACGCCTGGTCTCCGCATCGCATGAATCTGGATACCAAAAATGGAAACTCATAAAATCCCCCCGATTGGACAATCGCCTTACTTTCTACCTCAATATAAAGATCCGTCCAACGCCGTTGCTCGGGCTTCAGATCATTGCTCCCGAATTTGTAAGAATCCCTAGGTACAACAATGTGATAAAACTCAAATTTATCCGTATATCTCCGTTTGACGTCTTCATACGCACCTTTGAGCTTGTCAGACAATGATTTGAGTCCAAAATTCCTTGCAGCTTGATGAGCAGTCAGCCTGAACTTGCGAACAAGTGTATCAATATAGCCATCCTCCCCTTCTGCCACTGCATAGGTACCCGTCGGAATATGTTTGAATACGATCTTACCTGGCCTCATCGCCTCGGCAAACATACAGCCCGTACCCGTCAGGCAACGATCAATATAGAGTTGGTGAATCGCCGTATAAAAATTGGACGCAGCCAAAGTCTTCAATACAACCTCCGTTGCCTTCGAAAACCATGTTTCCGTCTTGCCTGACACCTTCTCATTCCTCGATTTGAGACTGAACCACCTCTGGTTCATGGGAGTAATATAGGTCATGTGCGCACTAGCCAGAGTAAGCAATGCCTTGTTGGCGACAGAGCAATATTTTTTTGTCGGCTTCAGTCTGAGCCCTTCCGGATGTGCATCGGTGAGAGCCTTTGGCAGAATCTTCTCCCGGAGTTCATTCCAGCCCCCCTCGTGCGTTCGCATCTCAGAGAACAGGGACTCAGCCAATCGAATGTAATCATCCGTATTCATGACAGGTACTTATCCAAGAGTTTTCCGTAAACCGGATAAAGATGATAACGGATTCCGGTTATTCACCGTATCAGAAATCCGATAACGTCTTTTGGCAGCCGCATTGACCGACTTCTCGGCCGCAGAAGAATCTTCCGTTTCAATGCTAGCCTGAGTCGCGGATTGTGAAACTGGAGCCTGTTTCATGGCATCGGCCATGGACTGAGCGGCAGCCGCTTGTTTCTTCGCCATTTTTTGCTGCCCGTAATATCCGCCGGTGGCGACATTCGCCACAGCTCCTCCAACAGATTGCCATCCTTTTTTTGATCCCATCGTATTTGATTTCTATTTGTTCTGTTCGTCATCAATCAGAGATTTGTTTGCTGCCCTGGCCAACTCACAATTGGAACACTTGTCAACCAGGCGTTGGCTCAAAGAATCATTCCGTTCCCTGAGCCCCTTGCATTCCCGTGTCTTTTCCCAAAGAAAATATCCCATAATGCAAATGATCCCGACTTTCTCGGAATACTGCGCGATCCAAGGATTCTCAGTCATCTCTGCTCCGACAGAGGCCAGAATACCGGTTGGCAACATGAGATTATACAGATTGCTCATCATTCCCAGCTGGCGAATTGGTAATGCATCCAGTCGCAATCAGAGCGTTTTCCCAAGGGATAGCCACCATGTTCACGGACAATAGACCAGAAAGTCTCATATTCAGAACGTGCCAGACGGGCTCGCGTGTGAGACATGGAGTATGTGTTATACTCAGCATCCATATCAATAGCCGCGCCATAGCCATGAATACTGTATGCACCGCCTCCGGTTGTTTTCCTGGCGTTGAATGACCCCGAGTAATTGCAAAGTCCGGGTGCCATCTCTGCAATGTTTTCGCCATACTCAGCGATCGTATCCTTCAGGATTGCTTCCATGCGATCTTCTAACAAGCGATGGATCCGTATCGTCTTCAACCGAATCCCTTCATAGCAGAGTGGGTAATCCTCCGGGATCTTAACAGACACAATATTGTTCTCATCGCCAAACACACCATAAATGGATGCATTCGACCTCAGAACAGACTGCGGAAGAATAGGCGCTTTATATCCATCAAATGTGATACCCTGCCGGATCGCATCAAGAATGGCAGCATTCGTCTTTTTGCCATAAATACCATCTGGATTTACATTAACCAGAATCTGAATTTTCTTTACTGTTTCACTCATAACTCCAACTTGTAAGTTTTCCTTTATAGTTGCCCCGACGGCGCTCTCTCCTTCGCCGCCGGGGCGATTTCTCTTTTTGCTGCTACTGATTCCTGTCAGAGAAAATTATTTGCCTTTCTGGATAATCACTGGTGTCGTCGGTTCTGGCGCCGACTGAGTGAAACTGAGAAATCCGGGTTGAACAATGAGAGTAGATCCGTCTTTGCTGACAGTCGTCCCATCAGGAGTCATCACCACATTATGCCCGCACCCAGACAATCCCCAGGCAACAAGACCGCCAGCAATGATCGACCCAGCCCAGTAAAGGACCTTCTTCCATCCCGAAGACTCCACTCCTTTCTCGACCAAATAAGCCTTGATATCGTCCAAGGCATGGCGACCAATAATTGGTAAAGTTTCCTTTGCTACAGCCCTCCAGGCATCAGACTGCTTCTTCTTTGTCGGATCTCCAAAAAATTCAGACGCCCCAGGAAGAGGATCCCCGTTAAACGCTATTCCACCAACAGCTTTGGTGTACGTAGTATATAAATCCCGTGCAATAGCATCGGTATGATCACATGTTGATTGTAATTCAATAGTCATAATTGTTTAATATTTATTTGATTAATTCGTAATAACATTCAGCCCGGATACAGCTAGATTTCCATTTGCACCGATGCCATACCCAAGCAACTTCAAGGACAAATCAGAACGACCAATCTCGACTCCGGCATAATTGCAGTTGATGCCGCCGCGCTGAGTAATATCGTTATTGCGGATAATGGATGCCCCGCCCGTATTAACAAGGAAACCAAAGGCATACTCACCCGTCGCACGCATACGGGCATTATCCGCGGCCACAATGTCGATTGCATTGGCAGACATAACAATCTTAGCTGATCCATCCGCCAGAGCTATATTCACCCCGCCCCGATACCCATCCAAAGTAAAGGTGAGGACACCATTGGTCACCGACATATTGGTTCCAGGTCGCATTACACCCAGCCTTGAACCCGTAGCCTCCGGCACCGATACCTTGCCCGCAGTATCTACGGACAAATTCGCCCCCACCTGCACAATACCCGCCTTCGCCGTCGTCGCCTTATCCGTCCACTTCACGTAGTTGTCTGCAATGTTCTTATCCGTCGCAGCAATGGATTCCCGCAAGTTGGAATCAGCCTGCTCCAAATCCCTCTTCACCGCCGCCAGCTCCTCCCTCAACGTCCCCATTGCCTTGCTAATCTCCTGGGTCATATAATCCGTCACCCAGGTCTTGTGCTCCAGGATTTTTGCCGCCGCATCCGTCGCCGTCTTTGCGCTTGCCGCTGCAGCGGCCGCACTATCCGCTGCCGATTGTTCAAACGTTGCCATGATCGTCAGTCTTCCTATTTTTATCGTTATCATTTTGTCCCGTACCCGCCGTTGCCGGGGCGGACGCCGATTGTTCGATCTTGTAAAACTCATCCAGTACGTCCCGCATCATTTT
>OHAT01000081.1_pt1 | contig 95297 bp, 61 predicted proteins | sample 1577141 | NCBI WGS metagenome assembly OHAT01 (sample SAMEA3541578, study PRJEB24748) | human gut metagenome | biome: human gut; feature: human-associated habitat; material: faeces | place: China | collected 2012 | reverse complement strand
CGTACTTGTCCGTATGCAGCGTCACCGTCCCGTCCGGAAGCGTCAAACCCTTCGCCACCGTCGCGTCATCGATCAAACCCAAAGTCGAACCGGAAGACAGGGTCACGGTCAGGTTGCCGATATTGGCAATGCCATTGCTCCCGGCGATGTTCAACGCAACACCATCGGCAACATTGACCTTCACCGTACCTCCCCCGCTTACGTTTACACCCTTGTTGAAATTGCCGATCCCCCCTTCTTTAATGTTAATCGTCCCTGTTTTTTTACCGGAACTATTCATTCCCATAAACGCATTGACGAGATTGAATTCACCGAAAATGTTAATCTCCGTATTGTCGTACATCCCGAGGAACAAGGCCCCGTCACCCGTATTGCTTGAACTGGTGCTGGTGCCGAGCGCGGAAAACACAATCCCCTTATAGATATTGATTATATTGGTTTTACTTCTCGAATAGGGAGACAAAAGAATGGTTTTATTGATAATGACGGCCCCGCTGTTTTCAACATCGCTCCGACCAAAATCAATCTGACCGTAAGCCATTCCGATTTTGTCCATTTCCAGCGTACTCCCCTGTTGCAAATAGATGCGGCTGGTAAGGTATGTACTACCTAAATCGTTATATTCCTTCCCGAAAACTTTCGCGCCTCCGGTCAATTGATACGTCGCATTGTTGAGCATCCCAATGCCGTTGCCGAACTTCTTGGTCCCGCCATCCAGGGTGACGACGGCCCCGGATTCGGAACGCAGGACCAAATCCCCGTCAACGTCTCCGGAAATCGTCGCATCTTTCTGGAAGATCAACTTGCCCGCACCCGTCACATTGCCTATCTCGGTCTCTCCGGAAGTCGACAAAACCAAATCCCCTCCCCCCATGTTGAGAGAGGAGACGAGCAGGAACCCCGCGTTACTCCCGTCCTCAATCGTAAATGTCCCTGTGGTTTCGTTAAAAGACAAAGTTTCTTTAACATTCAGAGTGACTCCGTTTAGCATCAGGGAATCAGCCGTCGTTTCATCCGTGTCGAGGGTAACGATTAGGTTCTTCATGGAGTAGATGGTATCTGCTCCTTTGGGATTCAAGGTCGTAACACCGCCGGGCCGTGCATAGGTCAGATTATCTCCGGACGGAGAACCGTCGACGAGATTGTTGATTTGGGCAAACAGGATTTTGTTGCCGGAAACAGAACTTCCATACAAGACTCCGTCGATATCGGCCAGAATGGACTTGTCGACCCAGGAAGTGTCTCCCACAAGTGAGGCAGTCAAATCGAAGTTGGTCAGTTGACCGTCGGTAATCTTGGCGCCGGACAATTTGAAGGTGAGCGTGGAATCTTCCAACAGGGAAAGACTACCCATATTCAGCGTGTTGGAACCGTCGGTCAGATCCAGATTGATCGAAGAGATCCCGGAAAGGGCTGTTGCTCCGAGCGTTTTGCCGAGAAGACCGGATACTTCGGCATTGTCCATCAGGAGCAATTGACCGGAAAGATCTGTCGAAGCAGCCAGAGAGAGGGAACCGGAGAGTTGCAGGGAACCCTGGGCTCCGATATTGACAGCTTGTGTCAGTCCCGTCGATGCCCCCAGAGACAAACGGCCTGACTGAATGGTGATTGCTTTGTTGATGGCGGACAAGTCGCCGCTTAGCGTTTGCGTTCCCTTGCCTTGTTTGACCAGGGAAATGTTGGCTCCTATGGAACCGGTATATTCCGTCGTGCTGTTTTCAGCATTATTGAAGGTCAGAACCCTCGCCGTATTGTCCGCGCTGCGGACGGTTACGAAAGCATTGCTGTTTTTCAATCCTCCGATGGTAGCATCGTTGGAAAGTTCCAGAATAGCCTTGCCTTTGTCCACTGCCTTGCCCGCAAGGTTGACCGTCATACTGGCCAGGGCATTGGCCGATGTGGGGGACAAGATCAGTTCTCCAGCCTTTTCATTATTGTTCTGGACATTCAATGTTCCCGAGAAGGTACTTGTACCACTGACGTTGAGCTGGGATTTCCTGAGGTCGTCCGCATTGTTTCGAGTGACATTCAGGGTGATGGAGGCTCCATTGTCCGTTACTCCTTCCGTTGTTCCCAGCCCATTCAGGTTGATGATGGCGCCTCCACGGAAGTTGAGGGTTGAATTGGATGAAACGTCGATGGTTCCGGCGTCATAGGTATTCAGAGTATCGGAACCGCTGTATCCGATGGCCAGCGTACCTCCGGCAAGGACGGTATTTTTCATTCCGGCACCATTGACAATGCCCGTTTTAAGAAGCACCATGCCTCTTTGGACTTTCAGATATCCGGTGAAGTCCTTGAAGACTTTCGTATTGTCTCCGTCATCGCTACCGAAAAACAAGTCTTTGGCTCCTTCCTTCAGGATTTCACCGGAACCTGTGACAGTACCGGTCATATAGATCGTATTGGCTTGGACGCCGATCCGGGTTCCTTTGGACATGATCTCCCAGTTGCCGACGAAGGTTGCTCCGGAATCGGTACGAAAAGCGCTATGATAATAGCCGGGATAGCTCGATTCTTTATCCCCGCTCCATGTACCTTGTCCGAGGATGAAGTCATTGGTAATATTCGTGTTGTCAAAATTGAGCCATAAATGACCTCCATCAAGAATAATTGTTCCCGCGTTTTTGATGATGTCGTAGCTGGTAATTTGGAAACGCCCCTGTTCCAGAGACAGCGATTTGGACGTAACTCCGGCATTAATTTTGAACGACGAATTGGTCGCATTGCCTCTCAGCTTGACATTGTATCCGTCGGCACTGATTCCCGGAAGGGTTTTCAAAGATGATGCATTGTAGTTGAGGAACCAGTCCGTATCCTTGTCGGCGGTCAGTGTTTCCGATGGATTGGCGGTCAGTGTAATCGTTTCATAGGCGATTTCGTCGGCCGCCTGTGCCTGTTCGGAGACGAAGCAGGAGATGAGACAGGTTCCGATCACGGCCGTTCCGGTAGCGACGGAGGAGAATACTGTAGCGGTGTGCATGCAGGCAACAACGGCCGCACGCAAAAGCGAGGGTAAGCGTAGTTTCATGAGAAAGAGAAGAAAGAATTTACCTTTCTCTGATATAGTATCCAAAATACATTGACAAGCGGAAAGTTGACTTTTTTTTGATGGGTTGTCTTGATGCTTGCAAATTGTATTTTGTAAAGTTATTTAACTGCTATATGTGCTTATTATAAATGAATTAGATCATAAATGAATCGCAATTATCACGAGTTATTTTACAAAAAAACAGGATTTGATATTGTATGTGATACGTATCCTGGAACCCGAGTATTCCTATTGTGTTCACAGGACGTGAACGGTTGTATAAAATTATCGTTAATCGTGTATAATAGACACATAGAGAGAGGGAAAGGAAAGAGAAAGAAAGCAGATTCTGAAAACAGAGACTCCAGAGAAACGGGTATATTTTCAGAAATATCGGTGTGACATATAAGCGTCCTCGCCACTATTCGAGGAAGAGTTATAAAAGATAAAAACCCTTCTCCCTCAAGAGGACGGAATTTTGCCGGAAGGACGGGAAAAAATCAAATTCCGGTGTCCGGGAACAAGCCTAGGACTGTTTGGGCGGCTTTGGCCGCTGCTCCGCCGTGACCGAGCTTGTCGGTGGCTTCCTTCATGTTTCCGAGAACTTCTCGGCGGACGTTGGGATCCATGAGGCGTTCGATTTCGGAAGCGACGGCAATGGGGGTGAAGTCGTGCTGGATCAATTCCCGGACGACGGGGCGTTGTGCCAGGATGTTGACCATGCCCAGGAACTGGATGTTGATGACGGCTCTGCCGACGAGATAGGTTAAATAGGCGACTTTATAAACGAGGACATAGGGAAGCCGGTGCAGGGCGGCTTCGAGGGTGGCGGTTCCGGAGGCGACGGCGGCGGCGGCGGCGCGATCCATAAGGTCGTGATAGTTGCCGACGCGGATGTCGAGGGCTTCCGGGCTGAGACCGGCATCGACGACCATGGCGCGCATGATGTCCGCCAGCCTCTCATTGGAAGCGGCGGTTTCAAAACGCCAAAGCGGGTGAGTTTTGCGGAGCATCATGGCGGTTTGAATGAAAACGGGGAAGTGGCGTTCGATTTCGCGGGTACGGCTTCCGGGGAAAAAACCGATGAGATCCGGTTCCCGAATGTCCGTCCGGCGGTCTGCCAGGATGTCGTCGACGAGAGGGTGTCCGACAAACTCCGTAGGGAGACCTGCGTTTTCGAACAATTGCTTTTCAAAGGGAAAGATGCACATCATCAGGTCAAGCATCTTGACCATTTTCGGGATGCGGCCCTTGTGCCAGGCCCAGACCTGCGGAGAGATGAAGTAAACGATTTTGGTATCGGGGCAGTATTTGCGGACGCGTTCCGCAAGGCGCAGGTTGAACCCCGGATAGTCGATGAGGATCAGGCATTCGGGCTTTTCCCGTTTGATGCGTTCCAGCATGCCGAGAAGGTGTTTTTTGAACCATCCGTAGCGTTTCAAAACTTCGACAAGCCCGACGACGGCAGCTTCATCCGCCCAGTTTTCGACCTGGGGGCAGAGTTCGTGCATGCGTTCTCCGCCGAGACCGGAAAATTCGATATCGGGATTCAGCCGGGTTAGTTCACGCATCAGGAGGGCACCGTGTTTGTCCCCGCTCATTTCTCCGGCGATGATATAAAATTTCATGGTAGGCTACTGAACCGAATCTCGTTTTCGTGAGAATGATAATGGAATGGTTTCCTTGGGGCAATAAAAGACTTTTCAAGCCCTGCTTATTGTGCAGACTGTGCGCGTATGTTTCATGATTTGCTAGTACTGTGGATGAGCTGGGTGGAGGACTGGGGGTATGCCGGGGTGGTGATTTTGATGGCGATGGAAAGTTCGATTTTCCCGGTGCCGAGTGAATTGGTGATACCGCCGGCCGTGATGCATGACAACATGAGTCTCGTCGGCGTGATTGTTTCTGGGACATTCGGTTCCTGGCTGGGTTCCTCGATTACCTATGGCGTAGCGAGGTGGCTGGGCAGGCCGATCGTGATGAAGTGGGGCAAGTTTTTCTTCATGCCTCCGGCAAAGGTGGAAAAGGCGGAAGTGTTTATGCAGAAATATGAAGTGGGAGGAATTTTCTTTGCCCGTCTTTTGCCTGTGATCCGGCACTTGATTTCCATTCCGGCTGGTCTGGTGCGGATGAATTTCTGGATATTTTCCCTGGTGACTGTTCTTGGTTCTTTGACATGGTGTACGGTGCTGGCCTGGTGCGGGCAGTGGGTTAAAGAGAAGAATCCCGGTGTGATGAACAGCCCGGAAGAGTTAATTGCCGCCGTGAAGGCTGAAAGCCATATGATCATTATCGGAGTAGTCATTCTCGCTTTGTTGTACTTCGGGATGCTGGCGCTGACCCGCAAAAGCAGGACGGAAGGAACAGAACCCGCGCAAGGAGAATAAGTTTTCCCCGGAAAATCCGAAAAAGGAAAGATGGAAACCGTTGCATCAAAATTGGAAGGAATTCCCCTGACTCCGCGCGTCCTTGCTGCGCTGGATTATTTTCACCAAGGGTACAATTGTTCGCAGTCCGTGTTTGCGGCATTTGCGGATTACTGCGGTTTGTCGCCGGATGCGGCGTTGCGTCTCTCGTCGCCCTTCGGAGCCGGTATCGGGCGGATGCGGGAGGTGTGCGGGGCTCTTTGCGGAGCGTCGATGGTAGGCGGCGCCTTGAAAGGCAATGCAGGAGCTTCGCCGGAGGAAAAGGAACGTATTTTTTCCCTGATCCGCGAATTTGCCGAGGCATTCAAACGTGAGTTCGGTTCCATGTACTGCCGGGATTTGCTGCATTTGGAATCGGCTGAGGAAAGCGCCCGTCCCTCCGTGAGGACGGCGGCGTATTATGCTTCCCGTCCGTGTGAACGGTGTGTGGCTTTTTGCGCCGCACTGGCGGATGGCCTTGTTCCGGGGGAAGGGTGACGGATTTCGGCTTTCCGGGTTATCTGGGAGCGACTCCGAGATAGTTGCGTACGTTTTTCATCGAAGGAAAATAGACGCCGGTTTCGTGGCACCAGAAAGAGGATGAACTGCCCCCGTCCAGGTTAAGGGCGGATTTGACGGAAAATTGGCCGAGACACCCCGGTGTGGCCAGCCAGGAGGCGAGTTCCGCGAGCGTTAGCGGGGAAGTCATGGCGATGCACCAGTTGCCCCGGCGATCCGTGGCGACGAAGGTGCGGTAGGTTGATTTGGTGTTGTTGAGTCCGGCGACGGGTTTGCCGTTTTCGACGAGGAACGGACCTCCCTGGATGGCTTCGCGCGGAGCGGCCCCCTTTTGTGAGGCAAAGGCTTTGGAACGCTGCAGGAAGATGCCTTTGCCTGAGTCCCAGAGAATACCGGAGACCGTGAAGGAACCGGTGGCTAGAGGAAAGTTTTTTTTCCCGTTTTGGATGACGATGCCTAGAGGGCTGCCTTCGGGATTTGCGCCGAAGAAGCTGCCGTTGATGCCTGCGACACAGGGCGATTTCTTCATGGCCTGGTCAAGGGAACCGTATTTGGGTTTCCGCATGTCGCCTTCGTCGAGGACGACCAGCCGGTGAGTTTTGGAGTTGAAGAAGTAGGCGTTGATGCGGTCGCTGACGGAGAAGATTCCTTCTTTGCGCGTGAATGTTTTGTGTTCCGCGTGAGCGGCCAGTGAGACGGCGCAAACGAGGAAAGGTATGATGAGGCGGCAGAGAGACATCATGAGCGGGAGGGGAGGAATACGGTGGAATCGGCCCGGGTATTTTCCGGAACGACGGCTCCGGGCCAGACGATGCAGGAATTGAGACGGCTCCCGGGGCCGACGATGGCTCCGGGACCGACGACACAGTCGGCGTCGAGTTCGGCTCCGGCGATGTCGGCGGACGGGGCCAGGCGTATGCAGGATGATGCCGGCAGGGCGGTGACGGGTGACCGATGGGCGGCAATATAGGATTCCGGAGTTCCCAGGTCCATCCAGTCTCCATCGTCCATGACGACGCCGTTGACCTGGCCGCGTTTGATCAACGCCAGCAAGGCGGGGACGATGGAAACGATTTCTCCGGGGGGGATCAGTGGGAGGATGTCTGCCGGGCGGACACAATAGATGCCGGTAAACTGGTGGGTGCCTGGATGAACGCCCAGGGCATGTCTCATGTCCGTGATTCGTCCGCTGGCGGGATCGAAACCTACATTGCGCGTGGTGCCTGTACTGCGGAGCCCGAGCGTAGCGGATGCACCGGACAGGAGGTGTCCCCGGACAAGAGTGTCCAGGGGCAGGTTGGAGACGATGTCCCCGTTGTGAATGATCAGAGGGGAGTCTTCGTCCAGAAGGTCTGCGATGTTTTTCAGGCCGCCTCCCGTGTCGAGCAGGACGGGTTCGTGACGGAAACGGAGCGTACAGTCTTCCCAGAGACCGTCCGGAAAGAGTTCATCCCAGACATGCGGAAGGTGATGGGTATTGACGATGAAGTTCCGGATACCGAGTGCCTTGAGCCGGCGCATCGTATGAACGACCAATGGATCCTGGAAGACGGGAATCAAAGGTTTGGGGCGTATGTCGGTCAAGGGGCGGAGGCGTGTTCCCAAACCGGCTCCCAGAATGAAGGCCTGGATGGCGGAGGATTCCATGCGGAGACGTGAAGAAGTTTGGATGGATCAATGATGATCCAGTCCCAGTTTTTCCAGTTTAGGACGGATGACAAGACGGCAGTAGCCGTTCTTCTGCCAGTTGTTGCGGTAGTAGTCCATGTGGTACTGTTCCGCAGGATAGAACGTTTCCGCCGGGCCGATCCGGGTGACGACGGGGACGTCATAGCGTGCCGCTTCATTGGCAACGGCTTTTTCCGCAGCGCTTCTCTGGGTTTCGTCATGGTAGAAGATGACGCTTCTGTACTGGGTGCCGACATCTTCCCCCTGACGGTTGAGCTGGGTGGGATCGTGAAGTTTGAAGAACCATTCCAACAGGGTTTCGTAGGTGATGACGGCGGGGTCGTACACGATACGGACGATTTCCGCATGGCCTGTTTCCCCCGTGCAGACTTCTTCATAGGTCGGGTTTTCTTTGCTCCCCCCCATGTATCCCGGAGTGGCGGAGAGAACGCCGGGAAGTTGCGAGAAGGCGGCTTCCGAACACCAAAAACAGCCCGTCCCGAAATCGGCAATCCGCGTTGATTGATCTTCCATGCACGGAAGCATAACGATTCTGTCTGCTGATGCGAGCCGAATCCGGGGAATATCCCGGATGACCCGCGTCATGCCGATTGTTACAAAAATTCATAGAATCTTGACAGGATTGGGATGTTTCCCATATTATGACCTTTCAAAAATTCGTTCCCGCAAGAGGGAACATTCTCATCTATGCCAGCGTTTGTAATCGCCGTAATCGTTTTCCTCATTGTCGTCAATGCGCTCTATGTGGCGGCCGAATTTGCCGTCGTCAGCGTCCGTGCCAGCCAGATCCGCGGGATGGCGGATGAAGGGAGCCGTCTGGCGTCCGGGCTGCTCGGTATTATGTCCGAGACGTCCCGCCTGGATAGGTACATTGCGGCCTGCCAGTTCGGCATTACCATTTCCAGTCTGATCCTGGGGGCCTACGGACAAGTGTCCCTGACGGCTTATCTGTACCCGCTTCTGGAACACATGGGGATGGGGACTGCGGCGGCATTGTCAGTATCGGCTTTGGTTGTGCTTGTCTTTTTGACTGTGTTCCAGGTGATTGCCGGGGAACTGGTGCCCAAATCCGTGGCGTTGCAATTCCCGGTTCAGGCGGCCTTGTACACATATCTGCCGCTCAAGTGGTCATTGGCGGTGTTTTCCCCGTTCATCAGTTTGCTGAATGGGAGCGGCCTTTTGATTTTGAAAATGCTGCGGATTCCGCACGGCAGCCACCACCATATCCACTCCCGCGAGGAAATCGACATGTTGCTGGAGGAAAGCCGTGACGGCGGTCTGTTGCCACCCGATGAACATGACCGTTTGCAAAAGGCCCTGGATCTGGAGGATTTGACCGTTGGGAGGATCATGATTCCGAGGATTCATCTGGGAATGCTGCCGATGGATGCTCCTCCGGGGGATCTGGAACATCTGATGGAGAAATCGCCCTATACGCACATTCCCGTCTATGAAGGGGAGCGTGACAATGTCGTGGGCATGCTGCACATTAAGGAAGTGGCTGCCCAGTATGCGGCGAGGGGTGAACTGCCTCCGTTGAGGAAGTTGATTGCCCAGGTTCCGTTTGTTCCCGAGTACCAGAAGATGGACAAGTTCCTTCCCCTGATGCGGGAGAAACGGGCCCAGCAGGCCTTTGTCGTCGATGAATACGGACGTTTTGTCGGCATGGTGACCATGGAACGCATCTTGAGCGAAATGCTGGGCGAATTCGGAGATGAATTCCACGCAGGCCGCCAGTCCGTTGAAATATTGCCGGATGGGGCTGTCAGGTTGTCCGGTTTGATCCGGAGACACGCCGTCGAGTCGTGGATCCCCGGGATCGAGGACATGGAAGACGATGCCAATACGCTGGGCGGTTGTATCCTTCTGGCCCTTTCCCGGCTTCCCAAGGCGGGGGAGACGATTGATTTTGCCGGCAAGCGCATTTTGATCGAGCGGGTGAATAACAACATGATCGACTCCGTCGTTATCCTGCCGGGTACCGGGAGTTTGCAGGATGGAAAGGAGGTTCGTTAACCCATGGACTGGGAAACGATAGGGATCATTATTGTTTTGATTCTGCTGAACGGATTGTTCGTGGCAGCCGAATTTACGCTTCTGGGCGCTCCCCGGGCCGCTTTGGAACGCCGGTCTTTACAGGGTGGGTTCGGCAGCGGAACGGCCGCTCTCGTCGTCAGAATCTTGAAGAATCCCCGGCTTCAGGACCGCTATATTGCGACGGCGCAGCTGGGCATTACTTTTGCGAGCCTGGGGCTGGGCATGTTCGGCGAGCATGCCGTAGCTGTTTGGATTTACGATTTTCTCGAGCAATTCGGGGCTGAAAACTGGTTCGTGTCTCATGGCATTGCCAGTATTCTGGCTGTTTCGTTCCTGACGTATCTGCACATCGTGCTGGGAGAAATGGTGCCGAAATCCCTGGCACTGATGTATGCCGCGCGATTGTCCCTGATCATTACCATTCCGATGCAATGGATCAAGTTCGCCATGTATCCGCTGGTGGTCGGGCTGAACGCAACGGGGAATTTCCTGTTGAAAGGTCTCGGCATTCAGCGTTCCCTGGATAGTGGGTTTTACCATACGCCGGAGGAGATCCGCTACATTGTGGACGAGAGCCGCTGCCATGGCGCTCTCAATGAGGAACCAGGGCGACTGATGCAGGATTTGTTCGATTTCAATGCTTTGACGGCCCACGAGGTGATGACGCCGCGCGTCCGCATCGAAGGGTTGCGTCTCGGGGCGACCACGGATGAAATCCGTACCATTGTTCGTAAAACGCGGCGGACCCGCTACCCTGTTTACCGGGGTGATCTGGATCATATTATCGGCATGATCCATGCCCGTGACGTGTTCCTGTTGATGAATCGCAACAAGTCTTTGGACGAGTTTGTCGTCCATACGGTTCCCTTCGTTCCGATGACAATGAAGCTGGATGACGTCGCGGAAACGATGCGCGGAGCGAACTCCCGCATGGCGGTGGTAATGGACGAGCACGGCGGTACGTCGGGGTTGATTACGATCCAGGATATTTTTTCCGAGGTGATCGGGGAGACGAACGGCAATTCCCTCCGCAAGGAGGAAGTCGTCATGTTGCCCGACGGTTCCTGCCAGGCTGAGGGGACGATGCGGCTGGACGAAGTGGGGGAATTGTTCGGCAGAGAGTTGGAATATGAATCCGTCGATACGGTCAGCGGTTTGATTCTTTCCCTGTTGGAACGTCCTCCGCGCATCGGAGACAAGGTTTGCTACTCCGGATTTTCCTTTCAGGTACTGGATGTCGAGAACCGCGGCGTGGAACTGTGCCGGATTTCGTATGACGATACTTCGGAGGATTCCTCCGCCGGTGGAGAAGTGACTGCTTGATTCCTTCTTCATTCCGGCCCATACTTGCATCATGAATCCGAAAGACTATTTGGAGGTTCTTGAATGGCGTTATGCATGCAAGAAGTTCGACCCGTCGGCATCCATTGATCCCAGTGTGATGGATGCACTGGAAGAAAGCCTGCGTTTGGCCCCGTCATCCATCGGGTTGCAACCCTGGTATTTCGTAGTCGTTGCAGACCAGGAGCTTAAAAAGTCTCTGCGCGGGATAGCGATGAACCAGTCCCAAGTGGAGGATTGTTCCCGGTTTGTCGTGATGTGCGCCCTTCGCGATCCGTCTGCGGAGGATGTGGAACGCTATCTGGCCCGGGTGGAGGAAATGAGGGCGCCGTCTGCAGAAAAGATGGAAGCCTCCCGCAAGTTTTATTCCGGAGTCCTGTCTTCTCGCACTCCCGAGGAGCGTGCCGCTTGGGCGGAAAATCAAGTGTATCTGGCTTTGGGGTTCCTACTGAGCGCAGCAGCTTTGATGAAAGTCGATTCCTGCGCCATCGGCAGCCTGGACGGTCCGAAGTGCGATGTTCTGCTGGGATTGGACAAGACTCCGTACCGCACTGTGCTGGGGGTTGCCCTGGGGTATAGAAGTCCGGAAGATACTTATGCCGCTGAGGCGAAGGTTCGTTTCCTCCGCGACGATGTGCTGGAAACGAGGTAAGATCCGGCATGATGCAATGCGTCCATCTAGGGTGGAATCGCCGGCTGGTTGAAACAGTGGCGGTGCGTCTTCTTGAGGAGGGTTCTTCCTGGGACGGCCTATTGTTGTTAATACCGACGGTGGAATCAGGTAAACGCTTGCGGGAGGCGCTGGTTCGGCTGGCTCCGGGCCACGCCGTGATTCCCCCCCTGATGATGACGGCTGAAATGCTTTTGGAACGGGCGCACGGGAATTCCGTCCGTGACCGTCTTCTGACGGAATTGGCATGGGCGCGCGTGATTTGCTCCCATCGGGAATCCAATGCCTTGATTCGGACAGCTCCTGTCGAGCGCACTCTTTCGTGGGGGCTTTCCATGGCGGATATTTGTTTGCGGGCACGGAGGACGCTGGGAGAAAGCATGATGCGGTTCGCCGATGTCGTCCGTCATCCGGAGACACCGCCCGAGGAGGCGGAACGATGGCAGGTACTGGATGATTGGGAACGCGAGGCTGTGTCCATGGTTGAATCCTGGGGGGGGCACGACCCCCTTTTGGAAGAACTCGACTGGGTACGGAGCCCCCGGCTGCCGGAAGGTATATGTCGTGTGGTTGTCGCCTGTGTGCCTGATCCCCTGCCTTTGGCGATGCTGGCTTTGCAGAAATGGGCCGATGCTCCGGATGCCTCCTATGAAAACCGGATAGTGGAATGCTGGGTGCATGGACCGGAAGATTTTGCCGTAGATCCCTGGGGAAGGCCTATTGGCCGAAATGTAGATGACGGTGCCGGGGATATGGTCATTCCTCTTCCATCGGGAGAGGAACCGCTCGTTCTTCGTCAGGGACCGGAGGGGATGGTGGAGGAAATCGTCCGTTTTTTTGCGGAATCCGGTTCGGATAATTCCGATTGCTCTATCGGGTTGTGTGATCCGGCGTTTGCGGCTGCCGTGCGGGACGGCGTATCATCGGCAGGATGGAGCGTGTATCGTTCGGGGGGGGACGAATCCGTCCGTACCGGGGTTGTACGCCTGCTGGAAGGAGTGAAGGATGCTATGAATGCCCCGGGTGATTGGTTGCCTGTCGATCAGTTGTGCCGTTCGGGGGTGTTGGCTGCCGCTCTGAAGTTGCAGGATCCGTTCGGCTTGTCCGTCATGCTGGACGAATTGGCTGATAAGCATATTCCGCAGAGCCTTTCCTTTGTCCTTACACTGATGCGGCGAGAAGACGCGGGGGGATGGAAACTGCGCGACTTCGAGAAGATTCTGCAATGGCTGGAAGAATGGACAAAACAGGGAGTCGGCGCTACAGCTGCTTCCCTGGTGGAACGGTTACAGTCCGCAGGGTGGGGCGGAGAGTTCCAGGAGGCTCTTCTCGACAGGTTGGGAGATATGGCGTCGGTGGTGGCTTCCCTGGAGGACGGAATCCCCGGTTTTTCCGTCCGGGATGCTATGGTGTTGTTGTGTCGTGCCATGAAATCGGTTCGCGTGTATGCCGACCGCGACGACCGTGACGTGTCCATGCAGGACTGGATGGAACTGGCCTACGACCCGGCCGGTACTCTCGTCCTTGCCGGCATGCACGAGGGATGCATCCCCGACAACGAATTTGAAGATCCCCTTTTGCCGGAGGGAATGAAGCGCAAGCTCCGGCTAAGGAGCCGGACCCAGCGGTTTTACCGGGATGCGTTTTTATACCGTGGGATGATTGAATCCCGGCGCGAGTGCGGGAGAGTGCGCGTGCTCGTCGCCCGTGAAAATCCGTCTGGCGTGCCCTGCAAGCCGTCTTCCCTCCTGCTGCAATGCCCGGCTGAAGATTTGCCGGAGAGGGTTCTGCTCTTGTTCGGCGATGCCGCGGAGCCGCCGAAGAGCGTTTCCCGTGACGAGACGGGGTGGCATCTCGTACCTCCCGTTCAAAGGAATCCGTGGGCCGATCAGGCGGCGGAGTGGAAGAGCGGCGGGGAGATGGATCTTTTGGTGCGGAGAGTCAGCTTTTCTCCCAGTTTGTTTGCATCCTTCCTGTCGTGTCCCAAGCGGTTCTGGCTGGAGAAGGTATGCCGGTTCGAACGGCTTGATCTGGGGAAGGAGGCCAATGCGATGCAGATCGGAGAGGATATCCACAGGTGTGTTGAACGTCTTGGCCCCGGCGGAGATTTGTACGAAGAACGCCGGGAGGAAGTTTTGTCCCGTGCTTTGCAGGAGGGATTGATGCAGGAATTTTCCAGAAAGTACGGGCAGGAACTAACCCTGCCTCTGCTGGTGCAGAGAGATTACGCATTGCAGCGTTTGGAACGTATGGCGGCGATCCATCTCCAGGCTTTGAGAGAAGGTTGGTCCGTGGTTGGCGTGGAGAAAAAGATCGTCTGGGTTCCCTGGACGGATCTTCCTGTTGAGTTGAACATGCGCATCGACAGGTTGGAGGTCAATGAGCATACGGGCACTCTCCGTGTGGTGGACTTCAAAACGGGCAAGGGTAAAACACCGGAAGAGGCCCATTTGGCGAATCTAAGCGCTCGGGCCGTGTCCATGCTGGCCGAGTGGTTTCCCGGTTTGGAACCGTTGCCTGCCGAAGGGAGAAGCAAATCGCTGCGGCGCTGGCGCAATCTTCAGCTTCCTCTTTACGTTCTGGCCGCGGAAAATATGCTGAGGGAGATGTACGGTGTTTCCGATGTTGTTTCCGCCTATTTCAATTTGCCGATTCTTGCGGAACAAACGGGTATTGTGGAATGGGGGGGGCTAAACCGTGATTTGTTGGAATCTGCCGGAGCATGGGCGCATTTCATTGCGGATATCCTGCTGAACCGCGATTTGTCCGTTTTGCCTTCCGCCGAGTCCCTGGGGTGGGAGACGTACCCGAATGATCCGTTTGCGAAGATTTCTCCGGACGGTCTGGACCATTTGTTTGCGTCTCCGGTCAAGGAAGGAGGCCGGGCATGAATATTCGTCCTTATATCAGTACGCGTATCAGTGCGTCTGCCGGTTCCGGGAAGACCTACCAGCTTTCCCTGAGGTTTATTGCCCTTCTTGTGCTGGGTGTCCCTCCGGAAAGGATGATTGCCCTGACGTTTACGCGCAAGGCCGCCGCCGAATTTGCCGACCGTATCATGTTCCGCCTGGCAAAGGGGGCGGCGGATGAGAACGAAGCGGCTCGTCTGGCCGGGGAAGTAGCGGAAACGATTCGCGGAGGTTCCGACCATCCGGGGCTTGTTCCGGAAGGTACCTGGGACGGCCCTTTGCCTGACCGGGGAGTTTTCCTCTCCTTGCTGCGCTCCATGGTGTCCAACCTGGGGCGTCTGAACATGAGTACGCTGGACAGTTTTTTCGCACGGATGGCTATGGCGTTGAGTCTGGACCTCGGGTTGGCTGCGATTGAAGTGCTGGAAGACGACCGTCTTGCCGACGACCGGGCCCGGGTGCTGCAGGAGTTGTATTCCCATGCTCTGCTGGATGAGGGTGAAAGAGAGGCCTTCCTGACCGGGTTCAAGCTGGCAACGGCCGGGCGCGAGAATGAGAGGCTGGATACCAGCTTACGAGAATTTGTCGAGAAGTACCACGACCTTTACCTTCAGAACCCCGAACGGGAGAAATGGGGGAATGAGCAATGGATCAGGCAGGGAGCATGGTGGAACGGCGCTCCGGAACGCTGGAAAATTTTCACATTGCTCCGGCATTTGGTAGAGGAGCGAAAAGGAGATTTGCCTGCCGGATTTTTCAATCAGCTAGATAAGTTCGTGGAATTTTCCCTGACGGGAGGAACCTTCAAATGGCCGTCGATTTTTTCTACTGAATTCGTGCAGGATCTGCGGCGAGGAATCGGGGATTTTTCATATTCCAGAAAGGAATATCATTTGGATCCCGTGCTGGTGGAGTCGCTTCTTGCCGTATGTGGAGCCGTGGTGAAGGATTTGGTCCTTTCCGGAGCTGAACGGATGCGAGGCATGTATTCGTTGATGAACCGCTTTGAGATGCTGTACAGTGCGCGGGTCAGGGCTGCGGGGCGTTTTATGTTCAGCGATGTAGCCCGTTTGCTTTTGCCTGAGGAATACGGTGGAACGTCCATGAATGGAGAGCTGGCCGAGCCGATGGCGGGATTGCAGTTCAGGATGGATGGCTGGTACGATCACTGGATGCTGGATGAATTCCAGGATACGTCGCTGATGCAGTGGCGCATTGTCGAACCTTTTCTGGACGAGGTTGTCCAGGATGCCGGAGGAGGACGTTCTTTGTTTGTTGTCGGAGATGCCAAACAGAGTATTTATCAGTGGCGCGGAGGAAGTCCGAAGATTTTTGAAGGGCTGGCAACTCAGTCTCCATGGCGGGATGTGCTCCAGGAATGGTCGATGGATGTCAGCTACCGTTCATCGCCGGTGGTACTTTCGTTTGTCAACCACGTCTGCGATTTCAAACGGACGGCTCCCGATGCCTCTCCGGGGGCATTGGACCGTTGGATTTTTCATCCGCATCGGGCAGAAGGAACGGCGGAGGATCTGGACGGTTGCGTCCAGGTATGGGAGGTTGAAAAAACCGACCGTGACGATATCCTGCCTGGCAAACCGGAACACCGTGCCGTGACGGCATTGCTGAAACGAGTCCGCCCTCTGGAACGCGGGCTCGGGTGTGCCATCCTCGTCGGCTCCAATGCCCATGCCGCCGCAATGCGGGAGTGGTTGACCAGTGAACCGGGCGGGGGCTTTGCAGCAGATGTGGAGGCAGACGTTTCCGTAGGATCGGATTCTTCCATCGGGTTGGTCTTGACGGATTTTTTCCGATGGCTGAGCCATCCGGGAGACAGATTTGCCTGGAACCATTGTCTCCAGTCTCCTCTGAGACACTGGTTGTCCCGCGGGACGGAACATACGGTTTGGCGCACATGGAGACGGTTGTATGAATGCAGCGGTGTGTCGGCTGTGCTGACTGAATGGGAAAGACTGTTGGATCGGGAATTGCCGGGACTTTTGACGGATTTTCAACGTAACCGATTGGGAATTTGGAAGAGCGAATCTGCCGTATTCGATGCCAGGGGAGGGAGTTTGGACGACTGGCTGCGCATGGCGGAAACGATGAAGAAGCGCGAACATACCGCTTCGCGCAGCATCCAGATTATGACCTGGCATAAGGCCAAAGGTTTGGAATTCGACATGGTGGTGCTACCGACAGGGCCCATGAAGGCATTTGCCAACAAGACCCATCTGGAGATTCTACGGGAGGAGGATGTCTCCGGCGATGTCAGGAACATGATTTTTGCTCCGCCCTCCGATACGGCCGACAAGGACGAGACTCTGGCTGCTATGACGCGTGCCTGGGCGGAAGAGCAGGAGTATGAAGGATTTTGCAAGCTTTACGTTGCCATGACACGTGCGAAAAGGGCTTTGTATCTGTTTTTGCCTCCGGAACCGAAGACTGCCGCTGCCTCGTGCGGAGTGAGAACGATCCTTCGTCATGCCTGCTCTTCGCTGGATAGCGAGGAAGATTCTCTGGATGGTTCGGCTTTGTCCAATCTGGCAACCATGGGGCATGCATTATGGTATGAAAGCTTCCCTATCGGAGAAAATGCGGAATTGGCCGGGGAATCGGTTGCATACCGTCTTCCTTCTCCCGTACGCCGGAAGAGTTCCTTGTCTCCCTCCGTTCTGGAAGAGGGGGGGATTGTTTTGCCGGAGAGGGGGGCGGAGGATGCTCGTCGCCTGGGAACGCTGGTTCATGCTCTTTTCGAGAAGTTGGAATGGTTCACCGGAGAGTTCCCTCAGGATGGGGCGGATCCTGAAGCCGCAGCAATGGTGAAATCCGCGTTGGAGTCCGATGAATTCCGCAAGTGGCTCATAAGACCCGAGGGCGATGTGAGATTGTGGCGTGAATGTCCGGTGGCAGGCATGATTGAAGGGAATCCGGTCAATGGCATTGCCGACCGTGTGATGTTGCAAGGCGACCGGTTGACCGTTTTGGATTTCAAAACCGATGAGGAAGATTCCCCCTCCGTGCTGGAAACCAGACATGCTCCCCAGCTGAGGTGCTATCGGGATTTATTGTGCCGCGTGTTCCGGGTGCCGGAGGAACGGGCTCAATGCGTCATCCTGGCGGTTCGCTCAGGGAGGGCGGTTGTCTTCCGGTAAAGGGGATGATCTATCGATTTGTTAAATCATGCCGGGCATTGAAAGAGAAGGGAAAGGGAAAACGTATATTTAAAGTATTTCCGGTGGCGTTCCGGTGTGTATTTCCTTATTCTTTCCTTTTTTCCCATGATGTTGCGAACTTCATTTCGATTATCCATCCTGTTTCGCCGCATGTGCGTGCCGGCGGTTTTGTTGTTCTTTGCCGGGGAAGTATTTGCCGTGCAGGAAGATGTTTTTACCGCAATTGAAGACAGGATGATTGAGGAGTTTCAACAAGCTCCCAGGAAGGGCCGTTCCGCGAAGCATGACGGGAGGCTGGAGGGCATCCTGGATTCCCTGCATAAGGACGGTTCGTTCGAGGGTATCGACTACCGGGTGACTCACAGAACACAATGGTCGCCTATCAGACATCTGGGAAATGTGTTTCAGATGTGCCGGAGCTACACGATCCCTGGAACGAAGTGGTATAGGAATAGCTCGTTGAAGGCTGATATCGAGAAGGCATTGCAGTACTGGTACGATGCCACCCCCCGTTGTAACAATTGGTGGATGAACCAGATTGCCGTTCCCCAGCAGATGGGGAGGATTCTTTTACTCATGGATCGGAAGGGAACTCCGGTCGAGTCCGGACTGAGGAAAAAATTGATTGCCCGCATGGAATCCGCAGCTCCCAGCTTGGCCCCCCACACGGGAGCTAACAAGGTAGATGTGGCTATTCATTATATGTACCGGGCTTGCCTGACCCATGACGCCAGGTTGATGAAAATGGCGACGGATGCGTTGTTCGAGCCTTTGTCCTACACGATGAAAGAAGGTATCCAGCATGACAATTCCTATATGCAGCACGGTCCCCAATTGTATGTCGGGGGGTATGGAATGGTGATGATCCAGGGAATTGTGACGAATGCCAAAGCTCTGGTTGGTACGGAGTTTGCCTTGTCCGGTGAAAAGCTTGGAATCCTGAGTCGGTTTGTTCGCGAGACATATCTCCCTTCCATCCGGGGTGGGAGCCTGTCCTGGAATTTGCTGGGAAGAGGGGTGACAAGGCCCGGCTCGCCGTCCCAGAGAGGGTTGCCCTCTCTGCTGGAGGATTTATGCCGGATGGATCCTGCCCACGAGCGGGAATACCGCCAGGCGATCGACCGTATTCGCGGGGATCGCGGACCGGAGTGGGGCGTTGTTCCCGAGAGCAGGTATTACTACCGTGCGGACTATGTGCGGCACCAGAGACCCGGATATTTCTTTGATGTCCGCATGGTGTCGAACCGGACGGCTAGAAATGAACAGGGCGTCGGAAACGGAGAGGGGTTCAAACAGTATTTCCTATCGGACGGAGCGACTGCGTTGCAAATTTCCGGCAAGGAATTCGACGGGATCTATCCGGTGTGGGATTGGTCTGCCATCCCCGGGGTAACATGCCCGCAGATGGAAAAGATACCTTTGGCTCAGAGCTGGGTGGCGATGGGAAAAAATCCGTTTGTAGGAGGGGTTTCCGATGGGATGTATTCGGCTGTCGCATACCGATATGCCGATGATTACCAGGGGATCGACTCTGAAGCGCGGAAGGCATGGTTCATGTTTGACCGGGAGATCGTCTGCCTGGGAAGTGCCATCGGTTCACGAGGGAAGGCTCCCTTGAGAACAACGGTGAACCAGTGTCTTTGGGAAGGCGGCGCCTCTGTTGTGGAAGACGGGAGGGAACGGAAAATTTCCAAGGGAAACCACGAGTGCGGAGGCAAATCGGCCTGGGTGTTGCATGGAGGTGTCGGTTATTGGTTCCCATCAGGAGGGAACGTCAAGGTGGTTGCCCGGGAACAACAGGGTAAGTGGCACGACATCAATACCAATTATTCCGATGAGATTGTCAAAAAAGACGTGTTCTCACTCTGGGTGGATCATGGAATTCAGCCGGAAGCTGCTTTGTATGCCTATGCTATTGTTCCCGGAATCAAGAATGCGGGGGATGTGAAGAACTACCCGGTCAATAACATCGGGATTCTCCGGAACGACGCGACTGTCCAAGCCGTGTATCACAAGGAACTGGATTTACTGCAAACCGTTTTCTGGGAACCTGGGGAATTGGCCTTTAAAGGGGGCGTCATCCGTGTAGACCGTCCCTGCATCCTGATGATGAAAAGACTGCCCCGCAAGGGACTGGTCTTTTATCTGGCTGATCCGACTCAGACTCTGGACAAGGTGACGGTGACTTTGAATCCGGCATCCCGGTCGAAGAAAGTGTTGACGTTTCGCATGGACGGCGACAAAGCCTGGGAGAAAGGACGGACGCATGTGTACGAAATGGACAGGAACCGTTACCTTTCTTTAACATCTTCGGCATCTTTGCCATATTCCCAGTAAAGGAACAGGAGGTCGGCGGACGACCAGCTGAAATGCTGAGCCTTGAGGCGTTCTCCTGTTTGGGAATTATAGTTTTCGTGAATCGGGGCATTTCCCGTTAAGCCTTGCAGGCGTGTGAAAACCTGGTCGGTGTAGTGGTCCGCTTCCCGGATGTAACCGTATTTGCGGAGTCCGGAAATGCCGAAGTACACTTGATTGAGCCAGATTGGGCCGCGCCAATAACCGTTCGGTTCGTAATCCGGGTGGTCGAAGGCCAGAGTCGGAAAGGGAATGTAAGTGGAGAATTTGGTGGGCTTGCTGATGAGATCGTGAACGCGTTCAGCCTGTTCGGGCAGGGCGATTTCAGTCCACAGGGGGGTCCAGCCTTCGCAGCCTTCCACTTTGACGAAGTCTCCGGACTTGAGTTTTTTGTCGAAGAAGTATCCGTGTTCTTTGTCAAAGAAATACTGATGGACATTGGCCGTGCGTTCGGGTTCCTGGAAGTCGCGGCACAGGAGACCGGTGATTTTTTCGAGGATACGGTATTCCTGAGCGAGGTAGGAGTTGAGATCGACGGATTCCTGATCCATGCTCCACGCTTTGTCGGCGTTTTTGACCATGGAGATGTGGTCATATCGGACGGCATTGTCCATGCCGCTTTCCCATCGTGCGGCGATTTCCGATCCGTCGGTGGAGCCGAATTCGCAGATTCCGTTTTTGTCGTTATCGCGGAACTTGTACCACCATTGATGGTAGCGAAGGAGTTTGGGGTACATTTCTTCGAGGAATGACTTGTCTCCGTCCTGTTGCCAGATTTCATAGACTGCCCAGGCAGCGAGGGGGGGCTTGGTATCACGATAGTTGTTGCGGGCCGGATTACTGAAGATGCAGTCTGCAATCATACCGTGTTCGTCCTGATAGTCGAACATGGAACGGACTTGCGATTTGGCAAGTTCGGGATCGAATTGTGCGGTGGCGACGGCTTGCTGCCATGTGTCCCAAGCCCAGAAACCTCCTGCGAAATTGCCGGTGGCATGGGATGGACACATGCCGTCGTGTTTGAGAGCCCCTTTGGCGGAACGCCAGTTGGAAACGAGGGTGACCATGCTCTTGACGGCGATGCGGTCATATAGTTCCGGGCGTCCCGGACGGAGGATTCCGGAGATGTAGTCGTTCCAGCGTTTTTCTTCACGGTCGAGTTCCGGCACCGGATTGTCCTGGATGGAGGCTGCTCGGGCAAGTCCCCGTTCCATGTCGTCCTTATCATTGAAAAAGGAGATGACGATGGTGTTTTCCCGGGTATCTTTGCCGTGGGTACGGGTAGTGGAGTAGGAACCGTCGGGTTGAAGGGCAGGGATATCATCTCTACCGAAGGTAACGGCGGCACATTCGCCATGCGGCAGGAAGAAGATGAGTTGATTGCCCTTCTGTTCGGAACGGATGCCTTTGAATGTAGCCTTTCCTGAGAATTGCCAGGATAAGGGGTTTGTGGAAGAGCAGGAGAGGACGGCGTTGTTTCGGTCGACGAAGCGGAGTTTTTGAGTGAGAGTGGTCTTGCCGTCGTAACTTTTCATGTACAGATGGCCGGGGTAGTAGATCCTCTTCAATGGAGCGAAAACTCCTTGTTCCCCGTAACCGATTTGTACGAGGGAGGGACTGATCCAGAATTTGTTGTCGATGTCGTAGGGACCGCAAAAACCGTTGAGAAAACCGGATTCTTCAGGAAGGGTGAAGCCCATCCACGATCCATGGTCGGTGAACCATCCCGTGCCTCCGTGGTCTCCCCGTGGCGTATGCGAGATGTCCAGGATATCCGGGTAGGAGAGGGTTTTATCGTCTCCGGCATGACCGTTCCATGCGGACAGGGTTAACAGAAAGCCAAAGGACAGGACTGGGAAGATGGAAAGGTGCGATAACATGATATATAGATATATAAAAAGGTGAATGTCCTTAAATACGGCAAACCGGTGGTTTTTCTTTCAAAAATACGGCAAACCGTGGTTTTTCTTTCAAGGCAGGAGAGGGAGCGTTATGCTTTTGAAGCGATGCAGGAAACGTTTACATGCGATGAAGGAGTATTCCGTTTGGTACCTCGCATTGATGAGGAAACCGTGCGGTTGAATGTGAAGGAGATGGCCGGCGATATTGTCGGACATCTGGGGGGCAGGCCGTTCCTGATGATTGTGTTGCTGGAAGGTGCAAAACCTTGGGCTGAATGGCTCCTTAGGGAATTCCCCGTGCGACCGGAGGTTCGGTACGTCAAAGTATCGAGTTATTGCGGTACGGAAACGACGGGAGAGGTGACTCTTCCCCGGGATTGGGGAGTACTGGCTCCCGATATGCCCGTTCTCGTTGTCGATGACGTGTTGGATAGCGGATTGACCTTGAAGGCCGTGAAAGAAGATTTGGAGAATCGTGGCGTTCGTTGCGTGTTGATGGCCGTCGGCGTAGACAAAAAGCCGGGACGGCGCGTTTCGGTCGAAGCCGATTTCAGGGCATTGGAGATGGGGGCGGAGTTTTTGGTGGGATGCGGGATGGATTACAACGGTCATTTCCGGGAGTTACCATATATTGCAACGGTCGTGTTCGAAGGAGATCATAAAAAAGCGCTTCAAGGTTAAAAAGGATGAACATTTGAGATGGTATTTGTGTCATATTCCTTATGGGGTGATTTTACCCACAAATAGGAAGGAGATATGACAAATGAATACTCTGCATGACAAGAAATCAGACCGGACTGCGGATACGGAAGGTATCCTTGATAACCTGTTGATCCGCGATGTGATTGACGATTTGGAAATGGAGCACGCCTTCGGGTGGATTCTGAAACGCCTTCATGACGATAAAGTGTCTCCGGAGCCGGTGCATATGTACAAGACATCGCTGTTCTCGTTTTACGTAAATTATGGAGAAGGAACCGTATTCATTTCTTCCGAATTGGGAGGATGTCATCCTCCGGATCAGAGTTTTCCCCTCGTCTATTTTTATAAGCTGCTGGTTGAGGAATGTCCGTTCCGCGATCCCGATCCGCCGAAGAGGCGGAAGGCTGTTGGTGCTTCCTTTGCTGAAGAAGAAAAGTAGGTTGCTTCCTCCTGCCGGGCGCGGGAGCGTATTCCGGCAGGGGGGGATTTCCTGCGAATTTGTCGATTAGGATGTGGTTTTTCCTTCCGAAAGTACAGGTATTATCGAGAGTGACGGAAAATCATTGTGATTCCGTTGTATTTCATGTAATGACTCGCCTGTATGAGTGATGCTTCCCTCCCTCCTTCCTCCGGTAAATTGCGTACATTTGGCGCGCGCCTGTTCAGCACGGTGATTCTTCTGGGAATTTTGGTTGCTGTTGTATGCTGGGGCAATGTTTGGGGATATCGCGGGGTCGTGTGTATTTTGTGCATGTTGACGGCATGGGAATGGGGAGATATGCTGCGCAAGTCCGGCAAGCCTTCCCAGCCTTGGTTGGCGACGGTGTTCGGGATGGCGTATCCTTTGGCGATGGTCAGCCTTCTGGGGTATTGGGAGTTGAAAGCTCCCGGGTCCTTGAGGAACCTGCCATCGGTACAGGACAAGCTTCTGCCGCTCATGGTCGGGGCTCCCGTTCTTTTGATCGTGATGTCATTCATCTGGGAAATGAGGAGGGTCATCATCGGTAGCCGGCCTTTGCGTTCCGTAGCGGTGACGGTCTTGTCGTTCATTTACCCGGTGTGGATGTTTTCCTTTGCCTTTCTGCTGACCGGATCGGAGCGGCTGTGCATTGTGCTTCTCTTGTTGATTTTGTTGACGAAAGCCTCCGATATTTTTGCTTATGTGAGTGGATTGTTGCTGGGCGGGCGTTTTGTGAAAAGAAAACTGATTCCCCATATCAGTCCGAAGAAGACTTGGGAGGGATTGATCGGTTCATATCTTTTGACCATGGGGGCTGGTGTGGCGGTAGCGATATATTTTGGTGGGTTTACCTGGCAGGTGTTGCCGGGAATGACGTTGTTGTTCCTGCTGGCGGTGACGGGGGATTTGGCCGGATCGCTGATCAAACGGAGTTTGGCCCTGAAGGATTCCAGCGCGATGCTGCCTGGCATTGGTGGCTTTTTTGATTTGATCGACAGTATGGCGTTTACGTTGTCCTGTGTATGCGTATGGCTGATGATGTCCGGAATATGATGTCGGATGATCGCTTGCAGGGCGGACTTCCCATTGAGAAAGTCCGGGAAAGTTTTATGGAGGCAATGGCAGAGCCTTCTCCCCGTGTGTTGCTAAGAGCCCCGACGGGAAGCGGTAAATCGACGGGAATTCCTCCGATGATGCTGGAAGCCGGTCTGGGGGAACGCGGTATGGTACTTGTCGTTCAGCCGAGGCGTATGGCCGCCCGCTTGCTGGCCCGCTATGTGGCCCGGAAGAGTGGAAGTGAACTGGGCCGGGAAATCGGCTATATGGTGCGCTTCGAACGCTGTATTTCTTCGGCAACGCGCCTGGCTTTCGTGACGGATGGCGTGTTGGAACGCCGCTTGACGGACAATCCTGATTTGTCCGGGGTGAGTGCCGTTGTGTTTGACGAATTCCACGAGCGCCGCCTGGCGGGAGACTTGTCTCTGGGCCGCGTACTTGATCTGCAGGAAGGAGTCCGTCCGGATTTGGCTGTCGTCGTTATGTCGGCGACTTTGGAAGTGGAGGGGTTGCAGGAGTTCATGGGGGTGTCCTGCAGGGTATTGGAAGCGTCCGGACGCCAGTTCCCGGTAGAAGTGGCGTATAGGCCGGCAGCTATGGTGCGGGATGGACGTGGGAATATGGTTTATCCTCCGGTGTGGGAACAAGCGGCAGCGGCTGTCGCGACTGAGGCTCGGAAAGAGGATTGCGGGAATATGCTCGTTTTTATGCCGGGAGGATTTGAAATCCGCAAAACGGTAGAGTGTCTGGAGGGGATGTCAGCCTTGAAAGGATGGGAGATTGTCTCTCTGCACGGATCCTTGAGCCCGGAGATGCAAAACCGGGCTGTGGAACCTGGGGGCATCCCCCGCGTCATTGTCTCGACAAACGTTGCGGAAACATCGCTGACGATTGAGGGCGTCCGTACAGTCATCGACAGCGGATTGGCCCGCCATGCCGGGTGGGATGCCCGCCGTGGGATGGATACCCTCCTTATTGAAAAGATTGCTCGGGCGGCTGCCGACCAGAGGGCGGGGAGGGCTGGCCGGGTTGCTGCCGGAAGGTGTATTCGGCTGTGGAGCGAGGCGGATCACGCTCGGCGGTCGGCTTTTGAAACACCGGAAGTGCTACGGGTGGATCTGAGCTCTTCCGTTCTGAACCTCAAATTGTGGGGAGTGGACGATGCCTCGGATTTTCGCTGGTTGACATCTCCCGACTCTGCCGCCCTGAAACGAGCGGAAGATCTTTTGAGTTCATTGGGTGCCCTTGATGCAGGAGGAAAGTTGACCCCGGTAGGGCGTGCAATGCTGAGATATCCTCTGGCTCCCCAGCTGGCGCGCCTGATGGTGGCTGGGAGGGAAGGAGGATGCCTGCCGGAGATGGCGGCCGTAGCCGCTTTGATACAGAGTGAATCGGTGGCGGTCAAAGGGGAACTTCAGGAAGTGTTCCGGGAGAAAGATGATTATACTGACTTCCAGGCTGAATGGCGTGCCGCCTTGCGGGCGGAAGCCTGTCGGTTCGATGTCTGCGAGTGTTCCCGGCTGAACTTGATGGGGCGTGCGTGCCGCGAGGTTTTATCCTCTTACCGCCAGTTGCTTCAGATTGGTGCCCGGGGAGGACGGATGGCATTTGCTCCGGAACCGGATTTTTCCGCTGTTCGCAAATCTGTTGTTAGGGGACTGGTGGAGAGTTTTGCCGATTCATTAGGGACGCGGAATGGAATCGCCTCCAATACCTGCCGCTTAGTTGGCGGGAGAGGAGGAAGAATTTCCTCTGGTTCGGTCGCGATGCATGGTTTGCATTTTGTCGCGGCTGATGTGTCCGAAGTCGGGGGCAGGGGTGTGGAGACGCGCATCGGGCGTTGTACTCTGGTTGATCCTGCGGAATTGAAGGAATGGATGCCGTCCGAGGTGGTCGATGAGGATGGCGCCGTGTTTGACGATATTCGCCGTCGCGTTGTATCCCGCCGCCGGATGATGTTCCGGGATCTTGTGCTGGTAGATAGAGAACAGGGCGATGCCGATCCTGCTGCCGCTGCTGCCATTCTGGCGGAAAAAGTGGCTGACGGTACGTTGAAACTGACTCATTGGGACGATTCCGTCGAGCAATGGATCCGGCGGTTGAACGGCTTGAGACAATGGATGCCGGAACTGGAACTTCCGGGATTCGTCTATGAGGACAAGATTGTTGCGATGGGCATGCTTTGCGACGGAGCGGTTGGCTACAAGGATATTAAAGACCGTGAGGTGATGCCCGTGTTGCATGAATGGTTGTCGCACTGGCAACGTGAGGCTCTTGACAAGTTTGCTCCTGTTTCTTTGTCTTTATCCAACGGACAACATGCGAAAGTCCGTTATGCCGAGGATTCTACTCCGGTGATTGCTCTGACGGTTCAGAGGCTCTTTGGCGTCATGGAGACGCCTCTTATTGCCGATCGACGGGTACCCGTCCGCGTCGAAGTGCTGGCGCCAAACCAGCGACCTTGGCAAATTACCGCTTCTCTGGAAAGTTTCTGGAAGACGGGCTACACCCAGATGAGAAAGGATTTGGCCGGGCGCTACCCCAGGCACAAATGGCCGCCGGAAGCTCCGGGACTGTAGGCAGGTGGATGGATTTTTCCGCGCATTTCACTCCTTAATCTTGTTTTTCGGGGGATGATTCCTGTTGTGATGAGTTGTCGGACGCGGAGGAGGAATCGGCATCCGAGTCGGGGAGGGGAGTTTTCGTCGGCATAGGATCATAAGTGGGGAGTCCGATAATGCCTTCGTTACCGGAATGAGCGGCATCTGTATCCGTTGTATCGGATGGTATCGTGACAGGAGTGACTTCTTTTTCCTTGCTGTCGTCGGAAGTTTGTTCCCGGCTTTCGGGTTCGGCCAGGTTCTGGTAGCGGAAGACGATATCCCCTTCTTCTACGGAACCGCTTCGGATGTCGGCCGGAACTCGGAGCCTGCCGATGCGTTCCGCCGTGACGACGAGATTGGCGATGCGGGAGCTGGCCTCTCCTTCCGGAGATTGGGAAATCAACGTTGTTCCTGCTTCCGGGACGGCTCCGAACAGGCGGATCAGTACATAGTTGTAATTTTTGTACACATGGTCGACTTTACCAACGTATACGGGGGTACTTACGGTTTTCTCGGCTTCTTTCGGTTCCTGGGAACAGGAAGCGAGAAAGAGGGCGGCGCACAATGCGGCAGGGATAGTCGTCCGGTTCACGGCTTTACTTTGTAGCAAATTGACGGACGTTCGGCAATTCGTGATGATGGAAATCTTCAAATTGCCGCGAATTTGTCCGGCTGACGTGAGATTATTGTTGCCAATTGACTGGTATTAACCATACTGGCGGTCCTCAATGTGTCCAATTTAGCCGCTGCCACGAGCTAATAAACTAATTAAGGAAACACAAATCAATGAGCGAAGAAATCAATTTGCAGGACTACAAGATGCACGAAACTGACACCGGCAGCTGCAGCTACCAGGTGGCCAGTCTCACCAAGCGCATCAAGCACCTGACGGAACACCTTGGTCAAAACAAGCACGATGCTTCATCTCGTCGTGGTCTGCTTGCCATGGTTGCCCGCCGCCGCAAGCTGCTTGACTATCTCAAGCGCGAAAGTGTTGAACAGTACACTACTCTGATTCAGCGTCTTGGCCTCCGCCGCTAATGTCGGTCGGAGAGGACGCATGACGTCCGTCAAATTATAACTCAGTGAGCCGCTTCACGATTCGTGGGGCGGCTTCATTATTGATACCGGCCTGTTACTTTGAAGGATGAGGATGCCGAAGGTGGTTCAAGGAGGATAGGATGGTTGCTACACAATTCAGGATGTTGGAGCCAATTTAGTTGAATCTCCTCCCAAGAGACACGGAGAGGAGAAACGACATGATTTAAAATTGTCATGTCATTTCGATGGGTGTACTATGGCGTAACGTCAGAGAATGAAAGAGATGATGTCGAATTGACCGAGGACTTGAAATTCAAGCAAAGATTATTTATGAAAATGTAAGATTAGTAAGAAAATCTACTTTTATGAATTCAAACGTCACATATCTTGTGTTTGTTAATCTGAAAATTGATTCCATTGTCGGATAGGTTAATTGAGGGCGGACAAAACTTTCTTGTTTTTTAATATTTCTTTTATTTTTTAGAAAGTGTAAATTTTTTGATGATGTATTACGCTCATACCAAACAGGAAGACAAGAGTTTATGGGAACCTTTGTATACAGATGGTTGGGATGTCCCCATAGTCGGGCATTTGAATAGGTGTGCCCGTTTGGCCTCTTGTTTTGCTTCCGGTGTATCACCTTATTTCCCCCATGTTTGGGGGGAGTGCGGCAGGATGGCGGGCTTGTGGCATGATTTGGGGAAGTTCCTCAATGAGTTCCAGGTCTATCTGGAGAAATCCGCTGACGGAGATTCTGTGGTGAGAGGCAGTGTGGATCATGCGATCGTTGGGGCTCGCTATGCTGTAGATACTTTATTTCCTGCTGACCTGAGTCCTATTTCTGATTTGTTTGCCTATGTGATTGCAGGGCATCATTCCGGTTTGCCTGATGGCGATAGCCTTTTCAACATCAGGTTGCTCAAGGAGATCGGGGAATGGAAAAGCCATGCTCCTGCCAGCCTGCTGGAGCCGGGGACTCTTGCTAAGAGTTGGGGGGAGGCCGCACATCGTATTTGCTCCGGAGAAAAAGGGAGTGTGCCGGGAATTCACCCGTGTATGATTGGGGGCTCTTGCGAAAGGCACGGATTTGCGGTCGCGATGCAGGTGAGAATGTTGTTTTCTTGCCTCGTTGACGCGGACTGTTTGGCATCTGAAGAGTTTAGGTCTCCTGACTCGTATAGGAACCGCCCCGTTTGGCCGGAAGATATCCTGCAACAAATGAGCCGGGAGTTGGAGGAAAACCTTAGGGAAAAGGAGGAGAAGAATGATGGTTCTCCCATTTCGTCCTTGAGACGGAAAATTCACCATTCCTGCTTGGAACAGGCATCCGGCGACCCGGGAATTTATCGTCTGAATGTGCCCACCGGAGGAGGCAAGACGCTCTCATCCCTCAGTTTTGCCTTGAAGCATGCTTTGGCACATGGATTGAAGCGTGTGATTTATGTGATTCCCTACACGAGTATTATCGACCAGACGGCTTCCGAGTTTCGTCAGGTTTTTGAGCGTTTGTCGAAGGAATTGAATGTTTCCTGCGTATTGGAGCACCATTCCAATATCGATGTTCCCGACAAGAAGGATGAGGATGGTGATTCTCTAAACCCGACTGTGCTTGCTGAAAACTGGGATGCTCCCCTAATTCTGACAACGGGCGTACAGTTTTTTGAGTCCCTGTTTTCCAACCATCCCTCTGCCTGCCGCAAATTGCACCGGATGGCTCAGGCTGTCGTGATTTTCGATGAAGCGCAGACCTTGCCCGTATCCTTGTTGTCTCCATGCCTGCTGGCGATGCAGGGGCTCCACCGCGACTATGGTTCGACTGTAGTGCTTTGCACGGCGACCCAGCCACCGCTTGAAAAGTCGGATGATTTCCCGATAGGCTGGGATCATGGTGAACAAAAAAGTCTGCTGGGGCAGGAGATGGAAGAACGGTTGTTTTCCTGTATGAAGCGTGTGAAATTGTCCAGCCTGGGCGAACTCGATGTGGAGACACTGGTGGAACACGTGGTCAGCGAGTCTCTGCCCTCATGCCTGTTGATTGTCAATTTGACGGCGCAGGCGCAGGCGGTGTATGGAGCTCTGGCGCAGAAAGAGCAGGTGGACAGGGACGGATTGTTCCATTTGTCCGCGCGGATGCGGCCCGTGGATCGCAAGCGCATTTTGGATCTGGTGAAAGAGCGCTTGCGCCTCGGTGAGCCTGTTGTACTGGTGGCGACACCGGTGGTGGAGGCCGGGGTTGACCTCTCCTTCCACGTCGTTTACCGTGATATGGCTGGGGTTGATTCGATTGCCCAGGCGGCAGGACGCTGTAACAGGCACGGCGAGTATGCGGATGGGGGGCGCGTGTTTCTGTTTGCGTCGAGCGATCGTCAAGTTCCCAAAGAATTGCCTTCATTGCGGAAAGCTCAGGCTGCAACGCGCGATGTGTTGGGTAGTGTCGATGTGGCGGATCTTCTGGAACCTCATGCCGTCGATTTGTTCTTCGAACATTATTATCAAGACCATAAAGACTCGACTGATAGATGGGATACTCCGGGCATCGTAGAAAAGACTGCTACGGGTGCTTCCAATCCCACGAAAATGTATCGGAATATGAAGTTCAAGGCAGTAGCGGAGAGCTTTCAGATGATTCCAGAGCAACAACATCGCATCATGATTGTGAGGGCAGGTGAGAAGGAGGCTGAAGCTATTTATCAGGAGTTCAAGTGGCGTGAACAAGCCGGGCTGATGCCGCCTCGGGATTTGTATCAGAAGGCGGGATGGTGGTCTGTGAATGTGTATGATAACGATTGGGTCGCTCTTCAACACGGGAAAGTGGAAAAATTTGCAAGAGAGACGATTTTTATTGTGCCGGCAGGAGACGATATTTATGATGCTAATATTGGTTTTCTTTCAAGCAAACTGTGGGATCCCAATTGGAAAGCTTACATGATTTGACGTATGATATCTGGAATAAAATTACATGTATGGGGTGCATTTGCCTGTTTTACGCGTCCGGAGTTGAAGGCGGAACGTTTTTCCTATGAAGTGATGACTCCTTCGGCGGCGATTGGCGTTTTGTCTGCGATTTATTGGAAGCCCGAAATCCGATGGGTGATCGACAGGATTCACGTGTTGAAGCCTATCCGTTTTTTCCAAGTCAGGAGGAATGAAGTGGACGGAAAATTTCCGAAGCCCAAGAAGGAATGGATGCAGGGAGGAAGCGGCAATGCCGGGATGTTCATCGAAGAGAGAAGACAGCAGCGAGCTTCGACTATTTTGAGGGATGTCGAGTACCTGATTGAGGCTCATATTGAGGTCCTGAAGGCCGATGAGAATCCTGCCATTGCTTCGGAAGTGAAGCATTTGGAGATGTTCAAGAGGCGGGCGTCCAAGGGGCAGTGCTTCCATCAACCTTATTTCGGGACGCGGGAGTTCCCCGTTGATTTTGAGCTTTGGGAGGAGGAATCTGCCCCTCCATCAGAGCTCCCTGAGCGGGACAGGAACAGGAATCTGGGACTGATGCTGCACGAGATCGACTATATCCCGGATCAAAAAGGCAAGATTGTCAGGTCGAACGACGGCGTCAGAGTGACTGCACAGCCGAGGTTTTTCATGGCGTCACTGGAGGATGGAATCATGTCCGTGCCGCCACTGTCTGAAACAATGAATTGAAGATGCCATGATTTTACAGGAACTTAATGCCCTTTACTCTCGTCTGCTTCAGGAAGATGGGAACCAATTGCCGGATTTGGGATTCAGCACCCAGCTCATCGGCTTTCGCATTGTCTTGAAAGAAGATGGAACGCTCGTGGAAATACGGGACATACGAGAGCCTTCCCCGACGGACAAGAAGCCCAAGCCCAGAGCTCAGAAGATGATCGTCCCCGGTGGTACCAAGCCTTCAGGGTCGGGACTGAATCCATGCTTCCTCTGGGACAATAGCGGGTATTTGCTGGGTTACAAAGGGGCAGATGACAAGAAGCCGGCACGTACCCGCGAGGCATTTGCCGCATTGAGGGACAAGTATCTTGCCTTCGAATCCCGGGTGGGGCATCCAGCGTTCAGTGCAGTGTGTCGGTTTTTGGAATCGTGGAACCCGGAGTTGACTCCTGAGAAAATCAGCGATGCCTCGCTATACACCTGTAACGGCGTTTTTCGCATCCAGAGCAGTAAGAAGGATGTACACACGACGCCCGAGATTCAGGACTGGTGGAGGAGAGAGGGAAACGATGCCTGGTCGGGCAAGGACTCCGGCTCCGATGGCACCAACAGGGGGATTTGCCTGGTTTCGGGGAAGGAAAGTAACTTGGCGTTGCTCCATGAACCTGCCATCAAAGGGGTGTGGAAGGCGCAAGTATCCGGTGCCAAGCTTGTGTCCTTCAATTGTTCTGCCTTTACATCCTATGGCAAGGAACAGAGCCTCAACGCCCCAGTTGGGGAATATGCGGCCTTTTCCTACTGCAATGCCCTGAATTATCTGTTGGAGAACGAGAACCACAGTCTTCAGTTAGGAGCGGCATCGACGGTGTTTTGGAGTGATGCCCCGGTCTCAAAAATGGAGGAAGTCAATATCGTTTTCCGCTCGATGATCAACACGCTGCCGCCTGCCATGGATAAGAGCGTGAGCGAGAGGGTGGAATCCATCTTGACTGCCTTGAAACAGGGGCGCTTGGACAAGGGAGTGGATCCGGATGATGATGTGCGTTTTTTCATTCTGGGGCTGGAAGCCAATGCGTCGCGCCTGTCGGTGCCCTTCTGGCTTGTCTCAAGCTTTGGAGAATTACGCCGTCTCGTCCAAAACCATTACGAAAACCTCAGTATTGTCCCCCGGTGGACTAAGGAAAACAGCAAGTTCCCCGACCCGGAATTGCCCCTTCCTTTTGACTTGTTGAGGCAGACCTGTCGCGAGTCTAAAGATATCCCCAAACCCTATGTGGGGGCCTTGATGCGGTCTATTTTACAAGGCCTTCCATATTCGGATGCCATAGCGGGCGCTATGTTGAGGAGGATACGGATAGATTGTGACGTCAACTATTTACGCGCTTCATTTCTTAAAGCGTGGCTTATCAGAAACAAACAACATTCCATAACGAAAATGCTGAATACAGACAACGAAGAACCCGGTTATGTGATAGGGCGTCTTTTTGCCGTCTACGTCAAGACGCAGGAAGACGCCGGACTTACATCGACCGTTAAAAGCTATTTTTCAAGTGCCTCCATGACGCCCCTGCTCGTCATGTCTCGCCTTGCCAGGCTGAACCAGCACCATTTGAAAAAGCTGCCCTCGGAAGGGCACAGGGTGAATAGAGAGAAGTTGCTCGGGGAGATTGAAGACAAGATCAAAACCAGTATGCCTCGACGTTTCACCTTGGAACAACAAGCCCTCTTCACTTTGGGGTACTACCACCAGATGAATAGTTTCTACCAAAAGAAAGACACTCCATCCAATTCAGAACAACAACCAACCGCTTAATCAACAATCATGAACAAAATTGACTTTATTCTCCTCTTCGATGTGCTGGATGCCAACCCCAATGGCGATCCGGATGCAGGCAACATGCCCCGCCAGGATGTGGAAACGGGGCAGGGGCTGGTAACTGACGTGTGCCTGAAACGCAAGGTGCGCAATTTCATTCAGTTAACGAAAAAGGATGTTCCCGGTTTCGATATTTATGTGAAAGAGAAAGCCATTCTCAATGACCAGAATGCGCGTGCCTACACGGCACTTTCACTTGATCCTGACAAAAAAGCAGGAGCTAAGGAAAAGGACGATGCCCGCGCCTGGATGTGTCAGAACTTTTTTGACATCCGCGCATTCGGTGCCGTGATGACGACTGATGTGAATTGTGGTCAGGTAAGAGGGCCTTTGCAGCTTTCTTTCGCACGGTCGATCGACCCTGTTTTCAATGCCGAATTCGCTGTGACGCGTTGTGCCGTGACCACTCAAAAAGAATCCGATAAACAAGGCGGAGACAACAGAACCATGGGGCGCAAATATGCCATTCCCTATGGTCTCTACAAGGCACAGGGATGCCTGAATCCGTTTCTTGCCGAGCAAACCGGGTTTTCCGAGGGCGATTGGGAAACATTTGTCGATGCTCTGACTCACCTGTTTGAGTTCGACACCTCTGCTGCGCGTCCGGCGGGTTCGATGGCCATGAGGAAATTGATCCTCTTCAAACATAACAACCAGCTTGGGGCCGCTCCGGCACACAAATTGATCGACCTTGTCAAAGTTACCAAAAAGAACGGAGTAGATGCTCCGCGTTCCATTGGAGACTATGTGATTGATATTGATCGTGAAAAGCTTCCAGCTGGAGTAACGGTCGAAGAAATTGACTGTTAAACAATTTATTTCTCCTCCCGTCTCCTTCTCCTTACTGGAGGAGGCGGGTAGGGAATGGCTTTGCCCAGTGTTGGTCAGCATCCTTCATGCCAGCCTCCTCCATCCCCATTTCTGCATTGCAGCACTACCTTTTTTGTCCGAGGCAGTGTGCGTTGATTCATGTCGAGCAGGAATGGGGGGAAAACTATTTGACGGCTGCTGGAAGAATCGAACATCAGCGCGTTGACTCCGGTGAATCCGGAAACCAGGGTGGTATCAGAGTCGAACGGAGCGTCCATTTGCAATCCGCGCGGTATGGGATACATGGGGTTGCGGATCTCGTGGAGTACCATGGCTCGTCCAAACGCTGGTCTGCCATTGTACCGGTCGAATATAAACACGGTAAACCCAAGGAGCATCGGGCAGATGAAGTTCAGTTGTGCGCTCAGGCTCTGTGTTTGGAAGAAATTCATGGGATAGATATCCCACTGGGAGCGTTTTTCTATTGGCGCACCAGGCGGAGGCATGAAATAGCCATGGATGATTCCTTAAGAGAGCTGACAAAGGCAACTATACTGGCGGTTCAACAATTGATCGAATCCTGCCACATACCGGAACCATCTCCCGGCCTGCACTGTTCGGCTTGCTCCATGAACGAATTTTGCCTGCCTGGCATTGTCGGGAACCGAAAAACATCTGCTACCAGCTACATCGAAGATCAATTGAGGACAATGCTTGCCGAAGAGACTGGGGAGACATCATGAAACAGCATTTAAATACTCTTTTTGTTACGCGGGAAGGCGTGTGGCTTGCCAAGGATGGCGAGACAGTGTCCATTCAGGAAAAAGGAAACACCTTGATGAGGGTTCCCTTGCATAATTTGGAATCAATCATGACGATGGGGTGGGACATTGCCGTATCTCCTCAATTGATGGCGGCCTGTGTAGAACAAGGAATATCCTTGAGCTTTTGTTCTCCTCACGGGCGTTTTTTTGCCTCTGCTACGGGAGCGACTCGCGGTAATGTTCTTTTGAGGAGAACCCAATATCGATGGGCGGATGATGCTGAACGCGGTCTTCATATTGCTCGTGAAATGATAACCGCCAAGGTACTCAATTGTCGAAATGTCTTAATGAGGGCATCCCGGGATCATCCCGACGCACAGTCGGCCCTGCAACCGGCAATAGATGGATTGGCCGCCAGCATCCGTCAGATACGGAAAGTAGATGCAGCTGCTAGCTTGTTAGGGTTTGAAGGACAGGCTGCGGATATCTATTTTTCGGCATTTCCCCACATGATTTCAAATTCCCATCGGGCATTCGTCTTTTCTGGGAGAAACAGGCGTCCTCCGAGAGATGCCGTCAATGCCGTATTGTCCTTTCTCTATAGCCTTTTGGCTCATGATTGCCGATCCGCATTGGAAGCTTGTGGACTTGATTCTTTTGTCGGTTTTTTTCATCGGGACAGACCGGGGCGTGCGGGACTGGCTCTTGACTTGATGGAAGAATTTCGTGCCCCTCTGGCTGACAGAATGGCCTTGAGCCTGATCAATCGGCAGCAACTGGATATGAAGGATTTTGAATACGAAGCAAGTGGAGCAGTTCTACTTCGGGAAGAAAGTCGTAAAAAAGTCATAACCGCGTGGCAGGAACGAAAAAAAGAGCAGATCATTCATCCTTTCTTGCAAGAAAAGATGACGATTGGATTTCTTCCTCATATTCAGGCGCGTTTGCTGTCACGCCATCTGAGGGGAGATATAGACTCCTATCCACCCATGATTTGGAAATAACCAGAGTATATGTTTATCCTGATTTGTTATGATGTAGCTACATCCACTAAAGCGGGCGAGCGTCGTCTTCGTCGGATTGCCCGCATATGCGAGAACTATGGGCAAAGAGTTCAAAATTCCGTATTCGAGTGTCAAATTCCGTCGGCACTTTTTGTTGGCGTGAAAGATCAACTGCTTCATGAGATGGACAAGGAAGAAGACAGCATGAGGTTTTACTTCATGGGAAAGACAGCAGGCAGTAAAGTTCTTCACATAGGAACCAAAGTATCCTACGATATTGACGGGACTCTCCTGATTTGATCGCTTCCGCGAACATCAAGCTATAGGAAAAACTCCGGAAGGTTCGCGGAGATTCCAGTAGCTTGGTTCTCTGTAGATTGAAATAACGAAATTGAAAAGAGGAACGATTCCTTCCTCCAATATCCCGAGGTTCGCGGAATCCTCCTCTTTGATACAGTAGTATGAACATGTTATCATTTCTACTGTCGCACCCTACGCGGGTGCGTGAATTGAAACATTGGATTGTTGGATAATAAAGAGACACTCGTATGTCGCACCCTACGCGGGTGCGTGAATTGAAACGGGATCCGTTGCTGACGCTCCTATTATTATAGGAGTCGCACCCTACGCGGGTGCGTGAATTGAAACTATCGCCCCATGCCGGACTTTCGATGATGCCTTGTCGCACCCTACGCGGGTGCGTGAATTGAAACGACCCAATGAAGCTCAGAAAGCATTCTATAACAGGTCGCACCCTACGCGGGTGCGTGAATTGAAACGTATAATCCCGACCATGTACGGCCAGTTGTCAACGTCGCACCCTACGCGGGTGCGTGAATTGAAACCCATCGTCCGTAGTGGGGATGGAGATACAGTCAGTCGCACCCTACGCGGGTGCGTGAATTGAAACATCGCTTCGTGGCGGGACGTTGCAGAGGCTTCAGTCGCACCCTACGCGGGTGCGTGAATTGAAACTACTATTATATTAACTTATGTATTCTATGATTTAGGTCGCACCCTACGCGGGTGCGTGAATTGAAACCCGTGTCGCTATTGATGAATCAAGCGTTGATGGAGTCGCACCCTACGCGGGTGCGTGAATTGAAACAGCATCGCTATGCGAATGGTACATATAGCAATGGGTCGCACCCTACGCGGGTGCGTGAATTGAAACCATGCGGGTACAGCGTGTATCCTCCGTGAGCATGGTCGCACCCTACGCGGGTGCGTGAATTGAAACATGTGTCAAAATGATACCTTGAAATCCATTTATGGTCGCACCCTACGCGGGTGCGTGAATTGAAACGGGACAAAATCATCAACACGCTGGAGCCTGAATGGTCGCACCCTACGCGGGTGCGTGAATTGAAACCAGATGCGCGGGAGTTTCTCGTCAGGATGCTTCCAGTCGCACCCTACGCGGGTGCGTGAATTGAAACCGAAAAGGAGGTCAGCCAAGGCAGGTCCCGAAAATGTCGCACCCTACGCGGGTGCGTGAATTGAAACCAGCTGGTATTGCTGCTATCATCAAAGCGTTAAGGTCGCACCCTACGCGGGTGCGTGAATTGAAACCGCATCGGCCGCCGGCGACGTGATTGTCGCCATGGGTCGCACCCTACGCGGGTGCGTGAATTGAAACACGCCCACCCCGGAAAGGAACCCGATTCGCACCGTGTCGCACCCTACGCGGGTGCGTGAATTGAAACTTAGCGTCATAGTCACGGTACCGGTACAGCGGCAGTCGCACCCTACGCGGGTGCGTGAATTGAAACGGTCTATTATGATTTCGGTGTCTCGATCCATTGTGTCGCACCCTACGCGGGTGCGTGAATTGAAACTACGTGAGCTTTGATATTGGGATGAGTGATGCGAGTCGCACCCTACGCGGGTGCGTGAATTGAAACACTGGATTACGGACAAGAACGGGCAGCTTGTCAGGGTCGCACCCTACGCGGGTGCGTGAATTGAAACGCCGGCAGGGACGCAGGTGTCTGATGAGGCTCCGGTCGCACCCTACGCGGGTGCGTGAATTGAAACGGGACCAGGAGGGTAAGGCTGTGGTGGGGAGTGAGTGTCGCACCCTACGCGGGTGCGTGAATTGAAACAGTCCCTTAAAGCCAAGAACCCCGAGAAGAGTGTTGTCGCACCCTACGCGGGTGCGTGAATTGAAACCCCCCGGCCGTCCTCCACCAAGGACGGCCTTTTAGTCGCACCCTACGCGGGTGCGTGAATTGAAACTGCTCCGTCTCAATCGGCTGAGCCGTCCGACGCACGTCGCACCCTACGCGGGTGCGTGAATTGAAACCTTTGAATCTCCCCGGCTTGCTCGGCAACAGCGGGTCGCACCCTACGCGGGTGCGTGAATTGAAACCGTTGCCGTTCCACCTCCGTCAACTTGTCGTAAAGTCGCACCCTACGCGGGTGCGTGAATTGAAACTACTCCCCGGAAAACGGTGGGTATGGTAGCCCGTGTCGCACCCTACGCGGGTGCGTGAATTGAAACATCGTCTGCACCCGGCGCTACGCTCAGGATCGGAGTCGCACCCTACGCGGGTGCGTGAATTGAAACTTGTGGGCAAGGGAAATCAAAGGTTAAGCGTAAGGTCGCACCCTACGCGGGTGCGTGAATTGAAACTGAATGCTATCACTCGAATGAAGCCGGCAGATTAGTCGCACCCTACGCGGGTGCGTGAATTGAAACCAGAACAATCTATCGGCGAGATATTTGTCGGCGTGTCGCACCCTACGCGGGTGCGTGAATTGAAACGAATTTATCATTGATGTGGGCAATCCGCTCAATACGTCGCACCCTACGCGGGTGCGTGAATTGAAACAATGATCGACAATGCCTACTTCGTCGTGTGGGAGTCGCACCCTACGCGGGTGCGTGAATTGAAACTACGGCGACTTGCCGAGAGAGAACAGCAAGTGCGTCGTCGCACCCTACGCGGGTGCGTGAATTGAAACGCTGGCGTTTCTGTCGTTTTGGACGCTTCTGGAGAGTCGCACCCTACGCGGGTGCGTGAATTGAAACTTGTAGATCTTGTCAGCCCCGGCGCGGCCTTCGAGTCGCACCCTACGCGGGTGCGTGAATTGAAACCGGAGCACATGGAAGGATGGACTTGTTGGGGGCGAGTCGCACCCTACGCGGGTGCGTGAATTGAAACCCCTTACAGCGAACGCCGGGAAATTCAGGACCCCGTCGCACCCTACGCGGGTGCGTGAATTGAAACTCTGTGCCGACGGAGGCAGCTCCGCATGGTCTGAGTCGCACCCTACGCGGGTGCGTGAATTGAAACGGCCTGATCTGCGACGCGCTTGAGGAGTACGATGGTCGCACCCTACGCGGGTGCGTGAATTGAAACTTTGCGATCGTCAAAAAGTACCATGCTGAGGCTGGGTCGCACCCTACGCGGGTGCGTGAATTGAAACGGGAGCTTCCTCTGTCCGATTGTCCCGGTGACGAGTCGCACCCTACGCGGGTGCGTGAATTGAAACAAATCGCGGAAGTCTGAGGCGGTGGCGTTTCGGGTCGCACCCTACGCGGGTGCGTGAATTGAAACACCGATCGTCAAGGTGGATGGACAGATGGGAACCGTCGCACCCTACGCGGGTGCGTGAATTGAAACGACGGCCAGGACATGATGGGCACCGACGTCTGGAGTCGCACCCTACGCGGGTGCGTGAATTGAAACGTGGTGTCCGGGATGGCGTGATGGCGTTTTGACGGTCGCACCCTACGCGGGTGCGTGAATTGAAACTGGGATTGTCCAGTCTTGCAGCGTTACAAATAATGTCGCACCCTACGCGGGTGCGTGAATTGAAACCCCTTGCCAATCACCATACTCATACCCCTATCCGTCGCACCCTACGCGGGTGCGTGAATTGAAACCAACATCATGCACATGTCCGGATCCCGACATGTAGGTCGCACCCTACGCGGGTGCGTGAATTGAAACTCCTTGCACAGCCTCCAAAAAATGAGTCGATTGCGTCGCACCCTACGCGGGTGCGTGAATTGAAACGTCCCGATGCGGGGGCGGGCGTGGATTGCAAAAAGTCGCACCCTACGCGGGTGCGTGAATTGAAACATCGCTCCCTTAAGCCCGCGCGAAAAACCACTACGTCGCACCCTACGCGGGTGCGTGAATTGAAACTCGACGCTGATCGCGTTGTTGATCCTGGACGCGAGTCGCACCCTACGCGGGTGCGTGAATTGAAACTTATGATTATACCTGTCCCCGAGAACACGAAGGGTCGCACCCTACGCGGGTGCGTGAATTGAAACACGGCAGACCCAAGTACACCCCACTTGGCAGCCGTCGCACCCTACGCGGGTGCGTGAATTGAAACTTGACGTATGCGGACAAGTCGGCTCCAGGGGATAGTCGCACCCTACGCGGGTGCGTGAATTGAAACATGACAAAAGATCGATATGTTTCAGGATGGCGGGTCGCACCCTACGCGGGGGCGGGAATTGAAACTTTGTCAATGCTTCATCTCCCGGCTTCGTATCCCGTCGCACCCTACGCGGGTGCGTGAATTGAAACATGCGCACAACTCCATCTTGCTTAAATCAATGCGTCGCACCCTACGCGGGTGCGTGAATTGAAACGCCGCCGCCCCCTGCTGGAGACTCCCGTAAGCCCCGTCGCACCCTACGCGGGTGCGTGAATTGAAACCCAGTCCATTTTGGCACAGAGTCGATCCAATCTCTCCGTCGCACCCTACGCGGGTGCGTGAATTGAAACTGGAGGCCGACGCGTGCGGCGTCGCGGAGTGGGCAGTCGCACCCTACGCGGGTGCGTGAATTGAAACGATTTGATCAAAGCGCATAATGATACGAACTTCGTGTCGCACCCTACGCGGGTGCGTGAATTGAAACCTGTTGACGGGGGGAAGGAGCTGGTGTCGTTCGGTCGCACCCTACGCGGGTGCGTGAATTGAAACCGGGCGAGCTTGGCGCTCCCCGTAAAAGCCTGGAGGTCGCACCCTACGCGGGTGCGTGAATTGAAACGACCTGGTCGTAAATCTCCAACCTAAGCCACTCCAGTCGCACCCTACGCGGGTGCGTGAATTGAAACAGACGGATATCCCAGGGTACATTCGAGAGCGCCGGTCGCACCCTACGCGGGTGCGTGAATTGAAACGGCGAGCCGGGGGACGAGTCCTATCTCGTCAACGGTCGCACCCTACGCGGGTGCGTGAATTGAAACAGAGCCTCCTCCGGCCCCATCCAAATTGAAGCCGGTCGCACCCTACGCGGGTGCGTGAATTGAAACGACGGCAATCCCGCGGTCGTCAAGCAGTAGGCGGGTCGCACCCTACGCGGGTGCGTGAATTGAAACGACCGAGTACGATGTGGCCACCCTTGAGAATTTGGGTCGCACCCTACGCGGGTGCGTGAATTGAAACGCGGTTAACGAGTTGGGTGGACAATAGAGTGTTGAGTCGCACCCTACGCGGGTGCGTGAATTGAAACTTATTACAAGTATACTGAGGGTGAAAATCCGTATGTCGCACCCTACGCGGGTGCGTGAATTGAAACGATGCGTTTGCCACGGCATCTGATCTGACGGACTGTCGCACCCTACGCGGGTGCGTGAATTGAAACCCCTCTCAGCCTGCCCCTCTCCGAGGCAGGCTTTGTCGCACCCTACGCGGGTGCGTGAATTGAAACCCGACAAGGACGACTTTGCCGGGGCTGGTACGAAGTCGCACCCTACGCGGGTGCGTGAATTGAAACTGGAAGAGAATCGCGTGGAGACGGTCCGGAAGTGTCGCACCCTACGCGGGTGCGTGAATTGAAACGTTGCTGGCACCGGACCAGTTGCCGATGTTGGTCAGTCGCACCCTACGCGGGTGCGTGAATTGAAACACGGGAAACAGCAAAAAAATACATGGCTGCATGGGTCGCACCCTACGCGGGTGCGTGAATTGAAACACCGACACCGCCCCCTTCTGCACCGTCCTCACCAGTCGCACCCTACGCGGGTGCGTGAATTGAAACCGCGGAGAGTTGTCCGTCGGCGGTGATTTGGTAGTGTCGCACCCTACGCGGGTGCGTGAATTGAAGAACGCTGTAAAGTAGAAGAATGCGGTTGGCTGGAAGTAGATAGCGTAGCGCTGTACGGAGGAGATATGTCAGGCACTTTCTTATGGATCTTGACGATAACGGATGTGTACAGTGGATGGACGGAGATAGTTCCCAGGTGGAACCGTTCCGCCAAAAGGGTACTGAGTCATTATGGCCCCCTCATGGAACGCACGCCCTTCCTATGAAAAGGAATAGATAGCGACAACGGAGGAGAGTTCATCAGTTGGGAGAGCATCAAATGGCAACATATCAGGGAACATTTAGGCCATCCGATTGAGCTGACCAGATCCCATCCGTACCATAAAAACGACCAGTCCCGGGTTGAGCAAAAGAACTACACGCACGTGAGGCAATTCCTAGGCTATGAGCGGATGGAATACTCACAACTCGTCAAGCCCTTGAGAGAAGTCTGTCGTATCTGGTCACAGTGGAACAAACTCTACCGAGTCCAGCTCAAACAAATAGAAATCCAACGAGAAGGTAGTCGTCGTATCATGTAAACATGATCACGTGACAGCGTTAACGCCGGTGGATTGCAGGGATTTTACACTGATCACATTTGGCAATCACTAATCAAGCCTATTAGTGATCTGAACGTTTTACAGATGGTATATGTCTCTACATGAAGAACGATACAATTTCGATTATGTGGATGAAAACGATGATTCCGATGTTGGCCGCCGGTATACTGGCGGGTTGTGGTACCCATCCGGTTGCTCCTTTGGAAGGTGACTGGGTACAACCGGTACCCGGGCAACCGAAAGCCCAGCAGGGTGTGCGTTTGGAGAAGGGGGGAAAAGCCTCTTCCCTGAATATGGCGACGCTTGTTTACGAAAGTTGGGAACTGGACGGCAATAATCTGAAACTGAAGGGAAAGAGTATTGGCAATAAGCAAACTATCCCCTTTGAGGAAACGGTTATTGTCAAGGAAGTGACTCCCGAGAATATGACTTGGACGGTTGACGGACAGGATTTCACGTTTACCCGTAAACCGTAAGGCTCGGGTCTTCTTGTTTTTGCCGTTGTTCGGCAATATGAAAAAGAGAGATTCTTTTTCGTTCCTTTTACAGGAACCATTCGGGCTCTCGCCGGACGCCTTGAAGCATGGCGGTGAGATCGGCTATTTTCTTTTGGAATGGCGGTGCTATGATACTTCTGCCTTCGGTGGGGCAGGCTTTGACACAAGCGTAACAATCAAGGCACCGGATGGGATCGGTTGCAATGTAATGGGCTTCCCGGGAGATGGCGTCGACGGGGCATGCTTCGGCACAGGCTCCGCATTCAATGCAGTTTTCGTTAGGTTGTGGGGCCACAGGCATGGGGTTCCATTCCCGGTATGGCCTGTTACCGGGTAGTAAGGGTACGGTGGAGGAACCGTTTTTTTGTTTTTCGCGGATGGCGGCAGAGAAGGATAGCAGGGCTCTGATGTCTTGTATATCCGGGCGGTTGGTCGCAATTTGTGGAGAGAAAGTGTGTTGCCCGATAAAGGCTCCTCCTGCGATGACGGTGAATCCAGACGCGGTGCAGAGATCGGACAGTTCAAGCAAGGCGTCTTCGTAAGCCCGGTTGCCGTAGGTGACAAGGCAACAGGCGTTGGCTCCGTTGCCTTGGAGGTAGGTTGTGAGGGATTCCGGCAGAGATGGCAAGCGACCTCCGTACACGGGAAAGCCGATCACGACGAGGTCTCCGGGCAGAAAGGAGTAGGTCTTTCTGCGGGCGACGGATGGATTGAGGCTGATTTCCGAGAAACGTTCGTCCAGATCCAGACAGATGGTACGGAGACAAAAGCGCGTTGTCCCGGTTGGGCTGAAGTGGATTGCGTAAGTAGCCATGTGATGGATGCTATTCCCTGGGAGGGAGGTTGTTTCGCAGGAGCGTGAGGGCGGGGTTTTGTTGTTCCTCATCAATGATGCCGTATTTGCGGAGCATGGCATCCGGATTCGGATCTCGGCCCATGAAATTTTTGAAGAGGACAGAGGGAGGAGATGAGTAACCTTTTTCCAGAATGTTTGTTCGGAATGATTGGGCCGTAGCTTGATTGAAAATACCGTCGTGCTTGAATTTGGAGAAAGCGTCGGCTTCCAGAATTTCCGCCCATTTGTAGGAGAAGTAGAAGGAGGCGTAGCCGACTGGATTTGAGAAGAGGTGGTGACTTCCGCGGACGACGCTCGGGAGGGCTACATCCTTGTGATAAAGAATATCGTTGAGAACGGCTTTGTCGAGCTTATCCAGAGGGGTTTTCCGGAGAAGGTCGGGATTGAGGTGGAGTGCCAGGTCCATTTTCCCTAACATGAGCTGGCGCATGAAGTTGAGGGCGGCATGGTACTTTCGGACGTTTTGCATGGACAGGAGGAGCTTGTCCGGGATGGGCTGGCCGGTTTTATAGTGTTTGGCCATGTCTTTGAGGAGATCGGGTTCCCAGAACCAATTTTCCATGAGCTGAGACGGGAGTTCGACGAAGTCCCGGGGGACGGCTGTTCCTGCCAACGCACTGGTTTCTACTTTGGAGAAGAGGAGGTGAAGCATGTGCCCGAATTCGTGGAAAAGAGTCTTTGCGTTGGCCGGGGTCAGCAAAGCCGGATTGCCTCCCACCGGGCCTCGGACATTGGCGCCGATCAATCCCAAGTGAGGATGTCCGGGCGAATCGGACGTTGTGGGGCGAGCAAGGGAAATTGTACCCATCCAGGCGCCGTTACGCTTGCTGAGACGTGGATAGATGTCCAGATAGAAAGAGCCGATGTGTTCGTTGGATTTTTCATCGGCTACATCGAAGAAGCGGACTTGAGGGTGCCAGACTTCGATGGAGCCCGGCGTTGGAGCCGCTCCGGAACCTGGTTCGATATATTCTGTGGGGCGTTCGGTGATTGTGATGCCATAGAGCCTGTTGGCGATGGAGAAAAGGCCGTTGAGGACGGCATCTGCCGGCAGATAGGGAGTGACGGATTCTTCGGAATAGTGGAAGAGTTCTTCTTTTTGCCTGGCGCTCCAATAGGCGGTGTCCCATGGATGCAGGATGGCATTGTTGTTGCCTGTTTTGGCTGCCTTGTAGGCGCGGAGGTTTTCCAAATCCGTGAAGTAATGGGGTTTTGCTTTGTCGATGAGATCGTTGACGAAGTCGAGTCCGGCTTTACTGCTGCCGGTCATGCTGTCCTTGAGGATAAAATCGGAGAAGGAGTCATAACCCATGAGCTTCGCTTTTTCTTCGCGGAGTTTCAGAATTTTTTTGATCAGGGGTTCCGTATTGAACTTGCCTGTGTAGGCCGTGGCTATTTTTTCCCAAAGATTGCGGCGGAATTCTTCGTTTTCCGCCTTGACCATGAGGTTGGCCGAGGTGATGTTGTCCCAAGTGAACTGCCAGCCTTTCCGGGGGGCATTGGGATGGTGTTGGGCATAGCGTTTTTCAGCACGGACAAGTGTGTCGTGGTCAATCCCCTTCAGTTCATTTTCCCGTGTGGTCGTGAAGTTCCAGGCGGCATGGCTGTCCAGCAGAATGTTGCCGAATTGCCGAGTGGTTTCGGACAGTTCGCGATCAATGTCCTCAAGGCGTTTTTGGATTTCCTCCGGCATGTCGGCTCCGCCATCACGAAAGTTTTTGAGGGTGACGTTGATGAAGCGTATTTGTTCGGGAGTGAGATTGGCTTTTTGAAGGTGTTCGGAGGCTGTTTTCAAGGCATTCCAGAGACGTTTGTCCTTGTTGATGGCGGAGGAGAAGACGGCTAGCTCCGGCATGATTTTAGCGGTAGCCTCGCGGATGGCGTCGCTGTCGCAGACATTGGTGAGATGGCTAACTTTTGTTTCTGCCTCGTCGATGAAGGCAATGGCGGCATCATAGGCGCCGAAGGTGTTGGCGTAGGTCATGTTTTCGACAGGTACCCGGCCGATAGCATCAAGTCTGCTACGAGTGATACGGATGGCTTCTTCCATATCGGGGACGATTTTGTCCGGGGTCAGCTTGCTCCACGCAACAGGGAAGGAGGATTCGAGAAAGGGGTGTACTTCTCGCGTGGCAGGTGCCGGAGCATCCGGAGAAGAAGAGGCAGGATCTAAAGCATGAAGAGGGCAAAGCGTAAGAAGAAGAGCGGCGGTAACGGTAAATGGGAAACGAAATTTCATGACGGATTGGCAGGATGCTGAGAACGGAAAAAGGCGTTCTTGACGGGAACGCCTGACGAGTCCTTATATTATAACTTACGGATGATTCCGTGCCGTTCTTTCAATTATTTATTGTTCATTTTCAAATCGTTTGCATGGAGGCGATCTTGTAGATGTTTTGAACGTCTTTTACGTCCAGTTTCATTAACCCTCCGATGGGACCGCGCACATTGATGGCATTGTTTGCCATGACCGGGAAGTCCTCGGGAGAAATGCCTAGCTCCTGCATGGTGGTCGGCTGTCCCAGATTACGGAAGAAGGCCTGCAGGCGGTTAATTCCTTCCCGGATGATGGAATCCTGGTCGCGATAGGATCCTTCGACATTCATGACATTGACGGCAAATTGAACGAACATGCCTGGATTGGCCCGGTAGACGTAATGCATCCATGCCGGAGTGACGACGGCAAGTCCGGCGCCGTGCGGGATGTCGTAGAGGGCACTCAATTCATGTTCCATGGCGTGGCAGGCCCAATCCTGTTCACGTCCTATGCCCAGAAGGTTATTGTGGGCGATAGTGCCGGAGAAGGCTATTTCAGCCCATGCGTCGTAGTCATGGAGGTTGGTGTTGAGGATGCGTGCATTCTTTATGATTGTCCTCAGGGTAGCTTCGCAGAGACTGTCCGAGAGGTCGGTGTGGGTTGTGTTGGTAAAGTAGCGTTCGAAGATGTGGCTCATCATGTCGCAGACTCCATTGGCCATCTGGTTGTGAGGCAGGGTAAAGAAGAGTTCCGGATCAACGATGCTGAAGACGGGGCGAAGGGCAGGGTGGCTGTGGCCTAGTTTTCTTTTGGTTTCGTCATTGGAGATGACGGTATTTGGGCTGCTTTCGCTTCCGGCGGCAGGGATAGTCAGGACGGTGGCGATAGGGAGAGGCGTGTATGATGAGGAATCTTTGCCCATGAAGAGATCCCATACGTCTTCGGTTGCGGGAACTCCCAAGGCAATGGCTTTGGCTGAATCAATGACGCTGCCCCCTCCGACGGCGAGGATGAAGCCGATATCATGGGTTCGGCATAGGTCGATACCCTGACGAACGAGGGCGATGGAGGGATTGGGCTTGACTCCCCCAAGTTCGACATAATCGATGCCGGCTTGCCGGAGCGATTGCGTGATGGTGTCGTAAAGTCCTGAGCGTTTGATGCTACCTCCTCCGTAGTGCAGTAGGATTTTTGTGGAATGAGGCTCGACTTCGGAGGCGATGTCGAACCGTGTTCCTCTCCCGAAAATAAGCCGGGTTTTGTTGTCGTAGACGAAATTGAGCATGTCCTACTCTAAGGCGATTTCTCTGTCTTCGCAAGAGAGAGACGATAAATGTTTGTATATTATTAACAAATAGGTATTTATGTATTTTTTTTCGAATAGGTGGAAGAGGCAGACTGCCAGGAAACATGGGGATGGAAGAGTGACCCTCTGTAAAACGCTTTACGAAACCGCTGTCAAGAGACTCCAAAAAATCACCAATTAATTGATAAACAATTTACTCTCTATTTACCCGTTCAAAAGAACGAGAGTAAATATATACACATAATTAATTTATTATAAGTGAAGTGAGCGTTTTTCAGGCGGTTTCGTAATCCGCTATAATTCTCACCTATGCATGAACGGAACGATAGGAACTACGGTATTGATGCCCTTAGGATTCTTTCTATGATGATGGTGGTAGTGCTTCATGTATTAGGGAAGGGAGGTGTCTTGGAATCATCCTCTGGGATGTCTCTGCATATAGCGTGGTTAGTTGAGATTGGTGTTTATTGCGCTGTCGATTGCTATGCTTTGATTACCGGTTATGTTTGCTATGGGAGACGGCAGCACTATGCCCGTTTTTTTGATCTGTGGTTTCAGGTCGTATTCTATTGTGTTCTGATTACTACTGTGTTTGCGTATTTTCTTCCGGGTAGTGTCGGTATGAAGGAGGTGATCAAAGCTGTTATGCCTGTGACCAGGGGACAATATTGGTATTTTACTGCATATGCCGTTTTGTTTGTTTTCATTCCGTATTTGAATCGTTTTCTGGAAATGATTCCCCGGAAAACACTGGTGGCACTGATTATGCTAATTATTTTAACCGAGTCGCTTGTTCCTACTTTAACCCATTCAGTATCATATTTTAATCAGGGGGGATACGGCGTTCTATGGCTTGCTTGTCTGTATGTCATCGGTGCTTCCATTAAAATATTGTCCATTGAGCATCGGGTGAACCGTAAATATATGCTGTCCGGTTATACGTTCTGCATTCTGCTGGCCTGGACCAGCTATTTGTCCATTGGGTGGATTACAGAAACAGTGCTTGGAAAAATCAAGGGAGCTCAAGCGTTTGTCTCCTATCCGTCACCTTTGATTCTTTTTCCCGCAATTTTTCTGTTTCTCTTCTTCCTTCGTTTGAAACTTGGCGATTTCTCTCGGAAGTGTGTATGTTTTTTTGCCCCTCTGTCGTTCTCAGTCTATTTAATTCATACCCACCCCCTCGTGTTTAACCATATTATCGGTGGGAATTTCTCGTTTCTTGGGAGGGAGCCATGGTATGTGCTCGTTGGAGGCGTATTGGCCTCAACTTTTGGAATTTACCTGATATGCACATTGGTGGATTTTTTGAGGAAGAATCTATTTCAATTGTGCAAGATCGATTGTTTATCCCGGCAGATGGATCAAATCATTGTCGGCAGGTGGATAAACCGTGTTTTTGAGAAGGTTTGCTGTTGGATTGTTCCTGAAAGGTCTGCCGGCATGAACGATGATTTGTTGCGCTTGTCCAAAGTTCCGGATAAAAATAATGAAAAGCCATCCTCTTGACGTTAATCGTCAGGGACGGCTTTTCATTTCTTGTTGGGGCGGACTGTTATTCCGAATAAAAACGAGGAATGCGCGGTCCGATAGCAGTAAGTATTTCCCATGGGATGGTTTCGGCCATGCGGGCAATTTCCGGGATAGTGACGTGCTCTCCCATGATTTCAACTGCGTCTCCCGGTTGTGCGTCGGATACCTGACTGACGTCGATCATGATCTGGTCCATCGTAATCCGGCCTAGAACGGGACAGAAAACGCCGTTGTAATAGACCCGGATCCCTTTCTTGTGGAGGATACGCATATAGCCGTCGGCATACCCGATGCCAACGGTAGCGACGCGTGTGGGGGATTTCGTCGTAAATTCCTGACCGTAGGAGATGCCGTGGTTTTCCGGTAATGTGCGCACAAGTGTCAGGCGCGATTTGAGGACGAGGGCCGGTTTGAGTTCGCGACCAAGGGGTGTATCGACGGGCGAATATCCATACAGGATGATTCCTGGGCGTACCAGATTGGCCGATGGAACCTTGTAGTCGAGTATGCCGGCACTGCTGCACAGGTGTCGGTAAGGGAGGGGACAGTGGGCCGATATAGCCTGGACGGCTTTTTCGAACAGGTATATGTTGCGTTCAGTGGTTGCCCTGTTTTCGTCCGCGCAGGGAAGGTGGGCGCCAATACCTTCGATATAGAGGTTATGCCAGGTGGGGATACGGTCTATGAGGGTAGGTATTTGATCGGCCAGCAGACCACCGCGACCCATGCCGACATCTACGGAAATGTGGATAGGCAGGGTTTTGCCGTAGAGACGGGCAAGGGCGTTGTAATGGTCTCCTTCCTCCAGTGTGGACATGAAACAGCGCCAGTTGTTCAGGACGATTTCCTCCCGTTCTTCCGGAAAAGCAGGACCGAGGATGTAAGGTTTTGTCCGGCAACCACTTTGGCTGATGCGTCGTGCTTCCCCTACATTGGCGACACCAAAGAACACGATACCCTCGCGGTCCAGACACCGGGCGACAGGCTCGAGGCCGTGTCCGTAGGCACCGGCCTTGACGACGGGCATGATGTGTGCTCCCCCGGCAGAACGCCGGATGACGTGGAGATTGTGTTTGAGTGCGCCAAGGTCAACTTCGGCCCAGGCTCGGGGAGGACTGGTGTGGGGCATGCGGATCAAATTACGCCCGTTAGACGTTGGAGAAAAGCGTAATCTCCACCCCGTTTTAAATGACTGTTACTGTTCTTAAAAACTCTCTACGGGCGAGGATTGGTTCTTCTCTGAGGTCTTACCGGTGCAGCTGGTTCAGTCTCCGTATTCCGATGAAAAAACGTTTTTTTGGTCCAACTCGAGTTTTTGAGGTGACGAACGGGGGGAAAATGAGTAGAGTTCCCAAGACTGCCATGATTCGTCTCTTTCCACGTCACAAATATGTGTTCGGTATGGCTGCTGCTGTTCTCTCGATAGCGGCGGCTGAGGTTCCTCCTGCCCAGGCGACTTCGTCGGGGACCGTTTCTTTGGAGGAAATCGTCTCCCGTGGAGATGCCGCCTATATGGATAACAAGATGGAAGCTGCCGTAAATGCTTATGCGGAAGCTTTCGGACAGCTGGACCGGGCTGATGCCAAATATGCCGACCTGATTAAGGAACGGTACGCCCGCAGTTTGGCGCAAAGAGCCCAGGAACTTCAAGCTGCCGGTAATGAAAAGGCTGCCAGCGAGATTTTACACCGGGCTATTTCCATTGCTCCGGACGATAGCCATGTGAAAGCTGTTGCCTCCAGATTTCAGCCGTCGCAACAACCTATCGTCTTGTCCGCATCGGCCGGAGATGTAGGGAGGGTTGCTCCTTCCTCGGCTGTGGTTGCCGCCGATATCAGTACCCGTACGATTGCTCGTCTCGACGAGAAAATGAATACGGCTATGGGACACCTGAACAAAGGCCGTTCCCTTTACGCGGACAAGCAGTACGAAGCGGCTTTGAAGGAATATCAAACCGCTCTGGATATCATGCCGGATTCTCCGGTTACGGCGGAACGACGCCAGTTTATCCTTCTTAGCATTGGCGATGCCAGCGTAGCCGTTGCGCAGGAGTTGGCCAAGGTTGGCAGATATGACGAGGCTCGCGGATTGTTGGAGAAAGCCTTGACGCAATCTCCGTCCAACAAACTGGCCAGAAGAACTCTGGAATATTTGAACGATCCCGAAAGGACGAACCCTGCCAAGACTCCCCAGTACGTCAAGGATGTCACGGAAGTGCAGCGGTTGCTGAATCTTGCTTACGGCCATTTCGATCTGGGCGAGTTTGACGATGCGAAGAAGAATTTCCAGGATGTCCTCCGGTTGGATCCTTATAATACAGCCGCTCGTCGTGGGATGGAAGCCGTCTCCGGGAAGATATCGGAATATGCCCGTTCCGCCTACGATCAGACGCGTGCAAGTGCTTTGGCCGATGTCAGTGCTGCCTGGGAAAAGAGCGTTCCTGAGGAAGTACCCACAGGTGTGGGAGAATCTACGGAACCTCTCGATTCTCCGTTCCGCAGTATCGACAGTAAATTGTCTTCAATCATTATTCCGAGGCTGAATTTGGAGGATGTCGATATCATGGAAGCGCTGGATGTTCTCCGCAACCAGGCGATTCAACAGGATAAGGCGGCTGATGTCCAATCTGCCCGCGGCGTGAATATTACCGTCGATTTTGGCGACCCCGATAGTCCGGAAGCCCAGAAGATTCTCTCCAAGAAGTTCAATCTCAAGATGAATAACGTCCCCCTCAAGGACGCTCTTGCCTACTTGGGGACGGTGACGGGAACAACTTACCGGACAAATGCTTATACCGTGGAGATTATTTCCGCTTCGAGTGATTCCGGTACCATGTTGTCACGCGTTATTCCGGTACCTCCCGGCTTTTTTTCCGCTTCTAGTGAAGGAGGCTCCGATGCTTCTTCCGATCCGTTTGCAACGGATTCCTCCTCTTCTGGGAGTATTGTCCTGAAGCGTGTGGATCCCAAGGAATCTCTCAAGCAGATGGGAGTGTCCTTTCCGGAAGGTGCGACCGTTCGTTATAATTCGGACAATTCAACGCTTTTTGTTCGCAATACGCAGAAGAATATCCATTTGATCGAGGATATTATTTCCACGAAGGCCGCCCAGCAACCTATTCAGGTGATTGTGAAGGCAACGATTATCGAAGTGAACCAGAAGGATTTGTCCGAGTTAGGGTTCGACTGGATCATTAATGCCGATCTTGACGCCGACAAAATTTTTGGGGGAGGCGGACAGAGTTCCACCAATACAAGCTATAACAACCAGTCGATTTTCAAAAGTCTGGCGACTGTTACCGATGCTGCCGTACCTAATGCGAGCGTGACGGCGGGGCTTCGTTCCATCAATCAGGTTATTTCGACGGATTCGATTGATTCTCTGATCGCAAACGGTTCTCAGACGTCGCGCGGTTCCATGTATACTCCTGGACGAGCTCCCAGTATCCTGACGGTTCGCGGGGTTTGGAATAGTGCCCAGCTGGCGTTTGTCATGCGTGGTCTGGATCAGAAAAAAGGCGTTGATGTTCTGCAGCAGCCCCAAGTGATTGTTCGTCCCGGTGAAAGCGCCGAATTTTATTCCGGCAAGGAAATGCTGTATCCCTCTGCCTATGAACCCCCGCAGATTCCCAATAGTTCCGGCGGCAACAACAGTAACGGAGGAACTTCCAATATGATGGTGACTCCGGCTACGCCGACAGAATTTGCTTCTCGCCGTACGGGAACAAGCTTCAACGTGCAAATCACGGGGATCAGTGAAGACAAGAGTGTCGTCGATATGACCGTGACGCCTAACATGGTCGATTTCGAAGGGTTCATCAATTATGGTTCTCCCATTATGATGCCTATGGTTGGTTACAACAAAACGGCCGCTTCCGCCCTAACCGATACAGCAGTGGGAGAAGAGGGGTTTGTGACGACGGTAGAGTTGTCCAAAAACTCTATTTTACAGCCAATTTTCAATACGCGTGGCTTAACTGTTCCCGTGAGTGTAACGTCAGGCAGTACAGTGGTTCTTGGTGGTTTGCAAAAGGCATCGACTGTCGAATTTGAAGATAAGGTGCCCATGCTGGGCGATATTCCCCTTGTTGGGCGTCTGTTCCGTTCTTCCGGTAAGCAGGTGGAACGCAAAGTGTTGATGATCATGGTTAAGGCTGAAGTCGTCGATCCGGGAGGCAAGGAGACGATCGTTTCCCATAACAGGTCTTCCTCCAGTCACGAAGAATCCCAACCTAATATGTCACCCCAGACCGAAGACTCTGCGGAAGGCGAAATGCCGCAACCGTAGGATGCTCTGCCGGGTCTCGCATAGAACATGAGTATTGAGAAAAGGGATAAGTGGTGGGCTCCTGTGGCGGGGTTTGGTGTTTGGCTCTTAATGCAGCTGATAGGCCGGACTCTGCAAGTGCGTACGGTTCGGGAGGAAGGCGACAAGGAATATGATTGTCCTTCCATTTATTCCATCTGGCACAATCGTAATTTCGTTTGTTTCTATGTTTGGTCGTTGACTGGTTTCAGAAGAAAGATTTTTGCCTTTACCAGTGCCAGCAAAGACGGTGCCGTTATCGGCTGGATTGCCCGGTTCTTCGGGATGGGGAATGTAAGGGGGTCCAGCCACAGGCGCGGCGCCATGGCTCTTTTGGAGACTCTTTCGATTCTGAAGGATGAGGGGCACTGTATTGCCATTACCCCGGATGGTCCCAAAGGGCCTCTTTATAAAGTGCATCCGGGAGTCGTTATGATGGCTTCGAAAACAGGCGTTCCGATCATTCCATTGTGCGTAGAGTACGAAAATTGCTGGCGCATTGGTGGGGCGTGGGACAAATATTGTGTTCCGAAGCCTTTTTCGCGTGTAACTATTTTATGGAGGAGCAAGTTTTTCGTACCTCCTTCTTTGAATCATCAGGAACTCAATGAATACGTAATCCGCCTGGAAGCCCTTATGGCTTGCGGGCTGCCAGATCTGCAACCTATATCACCACCATGCAAATAATCGATGGAAAACAAGTAGCCGCGGACGTCCTCGCGGAAGTTCAACAGGACATCGAAGAACTGAAAGCAGCCGGAGTCGTTCCCGGTCTGGCTGTCGTTCTTGTCGGGGAAGATCCAGCTTCCAAAGTTTATGTGGGATCCAAAGTTCGCAAGTGTGCGGAACTGGGGATGCTTTCCCGCAAAATAGCTCTGCCGGCCGAAACGACCCAGGAGGAATTACTGGGGGTGATTGCCGAGCTGAATGCCGATCCTGCGATTCACGGCATTCTTGTCCAGAGTCCGCCGCCGCGCCACATTGATGAAAGTGCCGTTGTGCTTGCGATCGATTCCCGCAAGGATGTAGACGGGTTTCATCCTGAAAACGTTGCCAAACTGGTGATGGAGGATCCGACCGGGTTTGTTCCCTGTACTCCCTTGGGATGTATGCGCCTGCTTAAGGCGTACGGCGTGGAAACGTCCGGAGCCCATGCCGTGGTTGTTGGGCGCAGCATGATTGTCGGCAAGCCTATGGCTCATTTGCTCATGTCTAAAGAAGCCAATGCCACCGTGACTGTTGCCCATTCCCGTACCAGAGATCTGGCGGGACTTTGCAGGACGGCTGACATTATTGTGGCTGCCGTGGGGCGTCCGAACATGATTGGCGAAGAGTTTGTCAAAGAAGGCGCTGTTGTCATCGATGTGGGAATCAACCGTGTTGATGATCCTTCCAAGGAACGGGGATACCGCATTGTTGGCGATGTCGATTTCGACAAAGTTGCTCCCAAATGCCGAGCTATTACACCCGTTCCCGGAGGTGTAGGGCCGATGACTATTGCCATGCTGATGGCCAATACGGTCAAGGCCTGCCGTCAATTGACCGGTAAGTAAAAAAGAACTTCCCTTCTGGAGAACAGGGAAGATTCTAAACATCCGTTTCCTCGCTTAAAATGGCAGGAAACGGATGTCATTTTTTGAAAGTAGGGAAATAAAGAAGAAAATTATGAGCGGGATTCTCCGGATGACGGTTTGGTTTGTCCCAGTTTGGCGGATTTATCCGCAGCGGTTTTGACGGCCTGGATCAGGGCATGCCGCAGGCCGTATTGATCCAGTGCGTTCAATGCCGCAATCGTTGTACCGCCAGGTGAAGTCACGTCATCGCGTAATGCCATGGGATGGCGGCCGCTTTGGATAACGAGTTCTGCGGAACCTTTCATTGTTTCCGCTGCGAGCTGCAGGGCAAGCGGGCGAGCCAGACCGAGAGCAACGCCGGCTTCAGACAGGGCGTCCATGATAACGTACATGTAGGCCGGTCCGCATCCGGAGATGGCGGAAACGGCATCAATCTGTTTCTCCGGCACGCGGACAATGGTACCGGAATGGGAAAGCAAGTTGCAAACGGTGTCAAGATCCTGGGCCGGGGTATGTTCTTTGGCGGATACGGCGGATATTCCGCATCCGATCAGAGATGGCGTATTGGGCATGACCCGGATGATTCTTGTGAGTCCCGAGCAGGCTTCTTCCATCTGTGAGATGGTTATTCCCGCCGCAACGGAAACGATTAACGGGTTAACGGGGTGTGTCTTGTCCCTTCTGTGCCAGGCGTTCGAGAGGAAATCACAGAGTCCCTGAGGCTTGATTGCCAGCAGGATGATATCTGCTTCATTGATGATGTCAGAGGGAGACGGGCAGACTTTCATCGCCGGGAAGTCTGCGAGGAGAGGTTGGAGATGTTCGGGCGTCCTGTTATAGAGAAGTACATCTTCTGGGGAAAGGCCGGGAGAGAGCAGAGCCCCCCGAAGCAGTGCTGACCCCATTTTGCCGGTGCCGATCAGGCCAAGTTTCATGATATTGGAAGGAATTGAGTGAAAAATTAAAATTCTTTATTGCGGAAAATCCATGCGGAAAGCGTGGAATGAAAGAGGAAGTAGGCCAGAGTGATCAATGCAAGTTCACCCAGCAGGGGAAGGGGGATGGCTTGTCCGTTGACGGCTGCATCTGTGATGGAATACATGCTGAAATTGGGAAACACTGCCGAGATCCCTTTGGAGATGGCCATGCTCCAGTCGGAAATGCCGATAGAATGGGAGGATTCCATCCACATGATTTTGGCTTGTGTTTGGAAGATGCCGACGACATACACGCCGAATGCCAGAAGCGTGCTGATGATTGTTCCTCCGGTCAAGCACGAAAGTAACAGCGTGATGGACGTCAGTACGGTGAACTCCATCATCATGACGAGCATGCCTGCCTGGACGTTCCATGTCGGCCCTTGGGCCGAGATGCGATCCAGAATTGGTGCGATGGAGTCTTCCTTGATTCCCGTACCGTGCAGTATCTGAGACTGCTCTGCGATGACAGTTCCCGTTCTCATCCACAGGATACCCGTCGAAAAGAGATCCATCACCAGCATGGCGAGCGTTGCCAATGCCAGAACGCCGACAGCTTTACCTACTAGATAATCGATACGGGGCACCGGCTTGCAAAGGATGGTGTAGAGGATTCGATCCTCCGTATCCTTGGGTATCAGAAGTGCCGTAGCCGTAACGCAGAAGACGAGCCCAAAGAGGCGCATGGCTCCGAAAGCCGAATTCTTAATGAGGGTCAGTTCGTTTTCCCCATACGTTTCCGGTCCGAGGAAATCGCTGGTACGAATGCAGTTGACAGCCAGAATTACTAGTGCGAACACCAGTAGAAAGATAAAGATCTTCATCCGCATTAATTGCGTGAAGGTAGCTCCGGCGATAACGGCGATCCGACGGGGAGATGGTACATATCCTGATGAGAGGAACGACATACAATTACTTTGATGAGAATCTCGAAAAAGTGAAGGAGATTTTTATCCTGCCGTTTTGAATGTCGCAGTTGGAGGTTCAATTTGATGGCTGGAATTACATTTTAGTAGGAATCTTCCGCATGGGGATGTCCGGGGGAAAATGTTTGCCATGACATGGAGGCTTTTACCGGAGGAGACATCAGTTCATGGATGCCGCCAGTCGAATTGCCCGGGATGCGGGGATGAAAGATTGACGGGAGGGAGGCATAACAGCACAATACCGATGTCATGTATCGTATCTGCAAGAGGATTGAAGTGGAAAGCGGACATATGTTGTCCAAGCATCCGGGCAATTGCAAATTCCCCCATGGTCATACGCGTGCCGTGGAGATGGTTTTTATCGCTGATACTTTGGATGCCAGCGACATGGTAATGGATTTCAAGGTGATCAAATCGATGATGGGAGAATTTATCAATCAGTTTGATCATTCTTTGTGCGTCAATACGGATGATCCTCTGTACGGAATCTTCAAGCAGACGTATGGCGATCGTGTCATTGGCTTCGATTCCGTCGATCCGACGAGCGAAGTGATGGCCCGGACAATTTTCTTCCATGCAAAAGAAGCCTTGGAGCATGGTAAGGCTGGAGCATACGAGTGGCCGGTACGGCAAGTGGTGCGGCTGGAGCGCGTGCGCGTCTGGGAAACGAGTTCGTCCTGGTCGGAGTACGAGGAATAATTTCCGGTAATGGCGCGTTCTCTTGCGTCTTGGGGGAATGGGGAGAGGTACCCTTTACTTGAGATGCAAGGCGGAACGGTGTGCTTCTTCGGGAACGAGATCTTTCCAGGCGGGGTCGTCTTCTGCGATCATGCGCTGGATGTCGCGCGGAGTTTTCCGCAGGAGTGTTTCATTGAAGAAGGGGACGTCTATAACAAGATTGTTGGCGAGGAAGTGCTGGTAGAGGTACTGGTACTGTTCCGGGGCGCGGAAAGTACGGGCCGTGACAAATTCTCCGGATTTTCTGTTAAGCCAAGGGGAAACGTAGAGGCGTGTCTTGTGTTGGAAAGTACGTCCGAAGGATTCGAGAATACCGCCGGGAATATCTCGCGTCCATTTTTCCTTAAACAATTCATTGAGAAGGCCGATGGAAAGAGAAATGGCGATGGGCTCCCGCGTGAAATGGCCTAGGAGTTCCGATAGGCGGTCAAAACGGGTCATTCTGGTGATGAGAACGGTTTTGCCGAGTTCCTTGAGGCTATCGGCGCGGTAGAGGAAGTCCAGATGGTCTACGTCGTCTCCCCGCAGGAGGTTGTTCATGGAGATTTCGCAGATGTCCATGCAGTTGGCCCGCGTCTTTTCGTCTACCTGGGCCAGGAAGGTTTTGCGGACGGCATCCATGACTTCGAGGTGCAACTTGCAAACGGGATCGAAACTACCGCGCATGACGACCAAAGGACGTTTGTAGAGCACGTCGGCTGCCTGGGCTACTTCACCGTTCGGGAGAAAGAGAGTAGATTCCGTTAAGCCGGATTTGACGAGCTGCATGGCGAAGAGCCTGTTGTCTACCTTGGAAAATCCATGGCCTTCAAAGCGAAGGACATCGATTTCCATACTGGACGGGTCAATGTTGTCCATCAGGGATTCGACAAATTCTACAAGGCGGTCCCTTTTGTGATAGACCGCATAGAGAACATTGACGCCCAAAATTCCTAAGTCCCTCATTTGCAATGAATGAGAGGGGACATTCATGTTGACGTGGACAATAAGGTCGGAAGGGGGAGCTCCCGGACGAAGCTGAAAACGGACGCCGATCCAGCCATGCCATGGGCCTTTGTCCCTGTATCCTTTGACTTTGACTGTGTTACAGAAAGCGAAGAATCGGGTGTCCTGGCCTTTTGTGTTACCCAGGCGATGGACGAGCTGGCGGTATTCATAATCCAGCATTCCCTTGAGGCGTTCTATGGAAACATAGCGTTTGACGGGGCCGTACAACGTATCGCTGACGGTCATGTCATAGGCGGAAATTGTTTTAGCGACCGTACCGGCGGCACCGGAGGCTCGGAAGAACCAGTTAGCGGTTTCCTGCCCGGCTCCGATCTCGGCAAATGTACCGTAAATATTACGTTCCAGGTTGATTTCGAGGGCTTTTTCCTGAGTCAGGGCGAGGGCTTTTGTACTCATGGCGGTGGAGAAAATGAACTGGAAAGAGGATGCGATGGCTCTGTTTACTCGATGTCGGGCATGTCTAGGTGTATCGACTTAGGGGCCGGCAGAGAGATGGTCGATTCGGAGGAATCGTAGATGGAAGATTCGTCTTCGATTGCCTGTGCGGCAGGTGCTTCGTTCGCATTGGAGGGAAGGAAATCGTAGTTGCGGCGCGACGGTGCGGTAATTTGCTCCGTGTGATAGGGGTCTTTGCCAAGCAGGGCGGCTTGACGCGGCAGAATTGGAATGACGGGCAGGATACGGGCTTTACTGCCGGGTCCGGCAGAACTGGCGAACATTTCCAAGGAGATAGACTCTTCCCCGTGCAAGTTGCAGAAGGGAAGGCTAAGATCGCCCTTGCGGAGGTATTCCGTGATCGTGGTCAGACGGTATTTGGGATTGGTTCCGTTGTCGTCAGCTTCCTGTTCATAGCAGTTTCGGGTAGCCCGCATTCCGGATTTGGTACAAATTTCCACGCTTTCTACAGTATCGGGCGGCGTGAGTTCCTTGGCTGGGAAGATGCGGACGGTCGCATCGAGTATTTTCGCCATGGCTTTACCGCAGGTATCGGAGGAAAAAGCGCCGTCGTAAATGGGCTTTTTGCCTTCGAGAAAACCGATCCAGATCCCGCAGGTGATTCTGGAATCATATCCGAACATCCAGTTGTCGGCGAAGTTGTAGGTGGTTCCCGTTTTGATGGCGCCGTTGAATTTTTCTGGCAGCAGAGGGGCTACTTTGCTGGCAGACCCGCGCTTAAGGGAGTCTTGGAGGATGGAGTGAAGTTGGAAGGCTGTAGCCGATGTGGTGGCCCGGACTTTTTTCCGGTCGCCCAATGCCTGGGGGGATTCCCAGATGACGTAGCCGGTTTCGTCTTCTACGCGGTCGAGGAAGTAAAGGTTCTCCGGGCGTTCTCCTCCGTTGGGGATGGCGGTGAAGGCCATCGTCATTTCCTTGAGGGAAGCCGGTTCCGTACCGACATAGATACGTGGGCGATAGACGGGATTGACCTCGGTCCCGGCTTCGCGGATTGGTTTTCGAATGCCGAATTCCTGCATTTTTTTGATGAAGGGCTTGGGACCGAGTTCCATGCCGAGACGCAAAGATGCGGCTATTTTCGATTGGGAAAGGGCTTCTCGCGAAGTAATATTACCTTCGTAACGGCTTTTGGGCGTTTCCGTGCCCCATTCTCCGAGGATGCCTTCCACTCCGCCGATTCCGGTGAGTCGGTTGTCGATGGCGTCGTCGAGTACTTTGGAGGCCGGGGAATAGCCGGAATCGAATGCCGTAGCGTACAGGATGGGAAGAATAGACGTACCGGGGGGGCGGGCTCCCAGTTCAATGGCATCGTATTGGCGTTTGTTGTAGTCCCTGCCTCCATGGTAGGCGAGGATGGCTCCCGTGGCATTGTCGACGATGAGGACGGAGCCTTCCAAATAGGCAGGCGGGGTATCCTGCCCGTTCTGGAAGGAAGAAGCTTTGATGTGCTTGTATCCGGGGCGGGCTTCGATGGTTTCCAAGGCCTGGCGCAGTGCTGTTTCGGAAGTTTCCTGGAGATTTTTATCGAGTGTCGTGTAAATTTTAAGTCCGGCGGCATTGACCCTGTCTTCTCCCAGGTACTGGGTGATCTGGTTGGCGATGCGTTCGTAGATGTGGGAAACTTTGCGCTGAAGGGGTTTGGGATTGAGGCCCAAGGGCATGTTTTTCAAACGTTCCGTTTCTTCTAATGTAATGTAGCCGGCTTTGGCCATACGCTCCAAAACGTGGTTGCGCCATTTCAGGTTTTTTTCCGGAGAGCGCAATGGGGAGAGACCGTTGGGGTTTTTGATCAAAGCGGCAATGGATGCGGCTTCCCGGGTAGTTAGTTCGGAGGGTTCTTTGCCGAAATAGCCGAGGGAGGCGGAACGGATGCCGTAGTAACCGCTGCCGAGGTAGACGCGGTTCAGGTAGAATTCGAGCACCTGATCCTTGCTGTATCGTTCCGTAATACGTTTGGCGAGGAAGATTTCAACGATTTTTCGCCCGAACCCGTTTTCTCCCCGTGCAAGGGCGCGAGACTTGAGATCGTAGGCGTTTCGAGCGAGTTGCTGGGTGATGGTGGATGCCCCCTGGTTGACGTCTCCGTTGGCGCGCAGAAGTTCCAGTGCGGCGCGGGACATGCCGATCAAGTCATAGCCGGGATGTTCCCGGAAGCGGGAATCTTCCTGGGCGATGAGGGCATTGATCATGTTAGGCGATACTTTGTCCAAGGTCACGTAACTGCGGTTTTCGACGTAGATACGGCCTATTTCTTCGCCGTTGCGGTCATAGATAATGCTGGGTTTTTCGAGATCGTTGATTCGTTCGAGATCGAATTCCATAGCCCACTTTTCGTAACGTTCCGTGACGAATGAGTAGAGGCCCCATCCCGCCAGGGCCCCCAGGACGCCAAGGATCAATGTACCTAACACCAGCAGTTTCAAAAACTTTTTGAAACGGCTTTTCTTGGAGTAGGCTGTATGGCGGCGCTTGTTGGCGATGTTGTGCCTGTGCGGGCTCTGTGAGCTGAGTTCTGACATATCCTGTATAGGCAGAAGGGCGGAAGGCGCTTGCATATGCTTGCGCTCACAGCGAACCTAGCTTATTCGGGCATGAAGATCAACTACAAGCAAGAGATATTGTGACAAACAAATGAGGGGAACCCCGTCCTGAACGGAATTCCCCTTTGGGATCAGACAGTGGTTTTCTCTCAGTATCTGTGTCTGAGTTCGTTGATGGCCATAGCCATGTCACTGGCTTTGAAGGTGGAGGAACCGGCGACGAGAACATTGGCTCCGGCCTGGGTGCAGAAGGATGCATTGCCGGATCCGATGCCTCCGTCCATTTGGATATGGAAGGAAGCTCCGTGTTCTTCCTTCCATTTTGCCGCTTTCTGGGTTTTATAAAGGACTTCCGGCATGAAGGACTGTCCACCAAAACCGGGAACGACCGACATGACAAGCAGGAGGTCGATTTCCCCCAGGTAGGGAACAACTTTTTCAAATGGCGTGGCCGGGTTGATGGCAATGCCGTTCAAGACGCCCGCTTCGCGGATGCGACGCAAGGTGTCGTGGAGGTAGTATTCGTCACCGAGTTCGACGTGGATGCTGATCAGGTTGACTCCGGCTTTGACGAAACGGTCGAAGTAATGATCAGGTCGTTCAATCATCAGGTGGGCGTCGAGAAAAGCTTCCGGGCCGACGGCTTCGCGGACGGCAGAACACACGGCAGGGCCGAATGAGATGTTGTCTACGAAGTGACCGTCCATAATGTCGAGATGGAGCCAGTCCGCTCCGGCGGCGAATGCGCGGCGTGACTCTTCCCCGATTCTAGTGAAATCGGCGGCGAGCAGTGATGGCGCAATGAGCGTACTCATGGGATTTTGGTGTCTGGCGGGGATGAATCAGGCGTTGGGAGTCACGACGATATTGATGAGTCGTCCTGGTACGACAATGACTTTGCGGATCGTATTGCCGTCCGTATAGGTTTTGATCTTCGGTGATTCCAGTGCCATTTTTTCAGCATCTTCGCGGCTGATTCCGGCGGGGACTTCCAGTTTGTCCCTGAGTTTGCCGTTGACTTGAACGACGAGAGTGACGGTGTCTTCCCGGAGCATGGCCTCGTCGCATGCCGGCCATGCGTGTTCGCAAAGCTGAGTGCGCGGCAAGGACGGGAACGAGTCGCAGAGACGGGAGTAGATTTCTTCCGTGATATGCGGTGCAAAAGGATTCAGGAGGATGAGCAGGTTGACGTAGTCTTCCAGAACGATGGCATCGGCGGATGTCATGGCGTTGACGCATTCCATCATTTTGGAGATGGCCGTATTGAAGGACATGGCTTCGATGTCTTCCGTCACTTTGCGGATGGTCTTGTGCACTTCCTTGGACACGGCGAGGCGTTTGTCGTTCGGAAGGGATGCAACGATCTTGCCGGAGGGCGTCCAAATGCCTTCCTGGTTTTCCATGAAGGCCACGCGCCATACGCGGGCCAGGAAGCGGGAGATGCCTTCGACTCCTTTGGTTGCCCAAGGTTTGACGTCCTTGAGCGGTCCCATGAACATTTCGTACAGACGCAGGGCGTCCGCTCCGTATTCCTGGACAATATCGTCAGGATTGACGACGTTACCCCGGGATTTGGACATTTTTTGTCCGTCTTCACCCAGGATGAGCCCCTGGTTGACGAGTTTCTGGAAGGGCTCGTTGGTCGTCAGATAGCCGAGGTCGAAGAGTACTTTGTGCCAGAAACGAGCGTAGAGAAGGTGAAGGACGGCGTGTTCCGTACCGCCGACATAGAGGTCGATGCCTCCCGGGTTATGGTTGGCTCCCATCCAGTATTGCTCGACTTCCGGGGAGATGAATTGTTCCGAATTGTTTGGGTCGAGGTAACGGAGATAGTACCAGCAGGAACCGGCCCACTGGGGCATCGTGTTGGTTTCTCGCTGGGCTGTCGGCGAATACTGCATCCATTCGGTTGCCTTGATTAAGGGGCCGCGGGGGTCGCCCGTGGGCTTGAAATCTTCCATTTCCGGTTGTAGCAGGGGCAATTCGGATTCGGAGATGGCGTGGTGGTGTCCGTCTTCCCACACGATGGGGAAGGGTTCCCCCCAGTAGCGCTGGCGGGAGAAGAGCCAGTCACGGAGCTTGTAATTGACTTTGCGCCGGCCGACTCCCTGTTCTTCCAGCCAGTCGATCATTCTGGCCTTGGCCTCTCTTGTGGGCAGGCCGGTGAGGAATCCGGAGTTGACGCTGGTACCGTCATAGCCGCAATAGCCTCTCCAATCTTCGTCGGCGGATGGCGGCTGGACGACTTGAAGAATCGGCAGGCCGAATTTGGTGGCAAAGGCAAAATCGCGTTCGTCGTGTGCGGGTACGGCCATGATGGCGCCCGTTCCGTAGCCGGTCAACACGTAGTCGGCGATCCAGACGGGGATTTTGTCACCATTGACGGGATTGGCAGCGTAGGCTCCGGTGAAAACGCCTGTTTTATCCTTGGCGGTTTCCGTACGTTCCAGATCGCTTTTGCCGGAGCATGCAGCCCGGTAGTCGTCGACGGCTTGTTTCCGGTCCGGAGTCGTGATTTGGGCGACAAGTTCGTGTTCCGGAGCAAGCACCATGTAGGTGGCTCCGAACAGGGTATCCGGGCGGGTTGTATAAACGGTTACTTTATTGCCGTCTATGTCGAAATCGACTTCGGCTCCTTCGGATTTGCCGATCCAGTTGCGCTGGAGCATTTTGATGGATTCCGGCCAGTCGAGAGGTTCGAGTTCGTCAATCAGACGTTCCGCATAGTCGGTAATGCGAAGCATCCACTGGCGCAGAGGACGGCGTTCGACCGTGTTGCCTTTGGAACGCCATTCTTCTACCTCTTCGTTGGAAAGGACTGTGCCGAGTTCCGGAGACCAGTTGACGGATACTTCGGCGACATAGGCCAGGCGCCGGTCATCGATTTCATCGCGGGTCAGTCCCTTGGCTTCCAGTTCGGCAATGGGACGAGCCTTGCGGGATTCCTTGTCGTAATAGGAATTATAGAGTTTCAGGAAGATCCACTGGGTCCAGCGGACGTATTGGGCATCCGTGGTCGCAATTTCGCGGTCCCAGTCGTAGGAGAATCCCAGCATTTTGAGCTGGCGGCGGAAGTTGTCGATATTCTGCCTGGTTGTGATTTCCGGGTGTTGTCCTGTTTTGATGGCATACTGTTCGGCAGGCAGCCCGAAGGAATCCCACCCCATCGGATGCAGGACGTTGAATCCGTTCATTCGCTTGAAACGCGAAATGATGTCGGTAGCGGTGTAGCCTTCCGGGTGGCCGACGTGCAGCCCGGCTCCGCTGGGATAGGGGAACATGTCCAAGGCATAGAATTTTGGCTTGGATGCATCGAAACCGGGATCGCCGGGATTGGCTACTTTGAAGGTTTTGCGTTCCTCCCAGATTTGTTGCCACTTGGGTTCAAAAAGGTCAAAAGGATAAGGTTTCTTTCGCTCGGACATGACGGCGGACAACATAGTGAACATGACTCGTTCAATCAAGACAAACAAGCGCCTAAGTCCACATAGCCTCATTTCCTGCTTTTGATGCTTCGGAACGGCGGACCGGTCGGAAAGATTGCCAGTTGACCGGAATGGGCTTGCTTCTGCATGGGGAAATGTCCATGAGTTGTTCCATGAGAAAACTTCTTGTCAATGTTCCGTTTCTGGTAAGCCTTCTGGCCATTGTAGGCGTGTCGTACTATGTACTGCCTGCTTTCAGCGGTATTCGCGAGGCCGATTCAGGGAGCTGGTGGATTCTGTTTTTCCTGAACCTGTCTCTTTTTGCCGCATTTGCCTTGGCTGCTCTTTTTGTTCCCCGTACGTACCATCGTCCCCTGACGATGTCCCTGCTTATTACCTTGATCTGCATGTACGAACTTGCCTGGACGGGCTCTTTCCCGATGAATGAGGCGACTTTTGCTAGGATTCTTCCCGGGCGTATGGATCAAGCCATTGAAATGTGGATCGACGCATCTCTGGCCGCGTTGCAGTGGTCGCTGATCGGCTCCGCCGTGTACTGGATTTCCTTCGGAGTCATCCGATACGGAGTGAACCGTTCCCGCATTGTGTCCGGGAATGGGGAGTGAACTTGTTTTCCCCGACAATAAAACGGGATGCAACCGGTTCTGGCTGCATCCCGTTGATCTCGGGGGATTCCGGAGCGGACTCCGGAAGATGATGTACGACTTAGAAGGCGTAGCTTACCCCGGCATTGACTCTGTGGTAGGTTGACTTGTTCCTACCTTCGAATTCATAGCCGGCGTACGTCGTCCAGCGGGGATTGATTACAAGGGTACTGTTGTAATTGACTCGCACGGCATTGCGATCCGGACGAACCCCTCTGGAAGTCCAGGTGAAGTCATTCAACAAGCGAGTAGCCTGGGTTTTCGGATCGTTGCGCATGACGTCGGGGACGTAACTGACAGCCAAGCTGTTGACCCACTGAACGCCGTTGCTGAACTGGATGGACTTGCTGATTCCGACACCTACGGGAAGGCTCAGGTTCTTCAGGTCTCCACGGTCGAAATGCCGGGCGTCATATCCGGTTTCCGTGAATGAATTCTGGTTCACCTGAGTATATTCGATACCCAGGAACGGGGAGAGCGTCCAGCTCTTGTTCAGGTTGTGATCCCAGGTTGCCTGGAGAGTGGCGAATCCCATCCGGTTTTGCCATTTGCCATGGGAGGCTCCTCCTTCATAGTAGGAGTCCAGCTTGTTGGTGACCCAGCCGAATCCCGCGGAACCGTTGATGGTGATCGCATTGTTGGGAGACAACTGCTTTCTCCATGCTCCGTACAGCAGGGCTGTGTAGGAAGTTTGGTCCACTTCGCTGATCCAGGTGCGGCTCTTGTTCGTGCCATACAGATTGCCGAAGGCGGCGCCCAGAATGGTATTGGGAGTGAATCTGCGGTCTGCGCCTACGGCGTATCCGCCGCCATTGTAGTCATAGCCGTCGATGCCGTTGTGTGTGGCGTGGTAGGTGAAGTCACCCAGTCCCTTGATCCAGAAGTTGTTTTCCGGTCCCAGCAGGAAGCGGGTAATACCAACCTGTCCCAACGCAGCGTTGGAGACGGATTTGATATTGGACGCGGAGCTCCACATGGAGTTGCCGATATCCGAACCGGCCAGTTCCGGAAGGATTTCTTTGATCTTGGCGGTGGGATTCCATACGGCATACAAGTGCTCGTTGATTCCGTCTCCGTCTTCGTCTGTCCATTCCTTGGTCCAGTACCCCGCATATGTGTAGGGGGAGTCGACTACATTCGTTCCGGTAGCGGAGGAGTAAATGTCGTCAAAGTCCCCGGTGGTACCGGGAAGGGCTTCGTCGCCGATAGAGATGGCAAGGAAGTGCTGTTCCGTGGCCCAGCGGTTATGGGCATAATCGCTCAGGGAGTCGGCGACGCCCATCAGTCCGCCCATGGTGTGGCTGCTGGCCTGTTCGATGTGCAGGCCGGAGCTGTAATCGTCCATGAAGGGACGGAAGTCAAAGATGACTCCCTTGCTGATGTCAACGGTGTCGGCTCGGAACGTAGCTCCTCGTCCGGTTCTCAGAGTGACTCCGCTTTCCAGAGCAATTGCGTTGCTGTTTACGGAACTGTTGCCCGTAATTTCCAGGGTGCCCTTCTTGACGGTGAAGGAGGAGTCCTTGGAGAGATCGCTGTTTCCGTAGGTGACTCCGTCTTCCAGAATCAGCGTTCCGTCGTACAACGTAGTTTTGCCGCTTACGTTGAAGTATTTGGATTCATCCAGGCGCTTTTGCCAGTCTGCTTCCGATTCTCCTTCTGCCTGAGTGATCAGTTTGTCTGCTTCCGCACCGGAGAATCGGATGGTTCCCGCGAATTCCGGAGCAGTTCCGTCATACGGAGTGGCATCCACATCTTCGGACTTGTTCAGGTCAAAAGCGATGTTGTCATATTCGGCGCCGTCACCTCCATTGCGGAATGGATCGTAAAAGGTTACCGAATTTCCTTCCTGGGCGCGGAGCGCAACGCTGTCCATGGAAAAGATCCCGTCGGTGCCGAAGACGATGGAATTGAGGATGGGATTGTCCCCTCCGCGTTTTTCCGTGTTGCCTTTGACGATGATATCTCCCTGATCTGCGGAAAAGACAGCATCATGGAAAGCAAGGTACATGGCGCCAGCTACGCCGTCGACGGCATTGTTCTCAATGAGTACGCCGCCGCGGTTGTTGATGAATTCCAAGCCGTTGTTTGCTTGGAGGGCGCCTACGTCCCATTTTGCCGTATTTTCGGAGATCGTGACCTTCCCGGTATTGACGAGGGAGATTTTCCCTTCTACGACCAAGGCTCCGTAGCCGTAGTCCGTTGATTTATTTCCGGAAATGGAGATGTCCCCCGTGTTGGCAAAAGTCAGATCTCCACGGAAGATACCGACACCGTAGTGCCATCCTGCCGTGTTGTTGTCCAGGGCGATCTTCCCTGTATTGGTGAAAGATGTATCGCCCGTGACTTCCATGGCTCCGCTATAGTTGTCTGCGCTGTTTCCGGAAATGGAGATGTCTCCCGTATTGGCAAAGGTCACCCCTTCTTCGAATAGGGCCGCGCCCCCATTCCATCTGGCTGTGTTGTCGTCTATGGTGATCTTTCCTGTATTGGTGAAGGAAGTTTCGCCTTTGACTGCCAATGCTCCGTAGCCGTAATCTATTGATTTGTTTCCGGAAATGGAGATGTCTCTCGTATTGGCAAAGGTCAGGTCGCCCTGGAATTGACCGACACCGTAGCCCCATCCGGCCTTGTTGCCGTCCATGGTGATTTTCCCGGTATTGGTGAAGGAAGTATTGCCGCTGATTTCCAATGCCCCGTTATAGTTGCCTGCGTTGTTTTCGGAGATGGAAATATCCCCTGCGTTCGTCACGCTGAAATCACCATAAAAACGAAGCGCTCCGTTGGAACCTCCTGTAGAATTGCCTTTAATGGTGATATCGCCGGTATAGGCAAAAGAGGTTTTCCCGAAAACGGCGATACCTCCCATCTGTTTTCCGGAACTATTGTCGGAGATGGTGATGTCCCCCGTATTGGTCACAGTCCAGTCATTGGTAATCCAGCCTACGGCATAAGTATTGCCGGCAGAGTTATTAATGAATGTAATGGAACCGATGTTGTTGAGGATGACGTTGCCGCTGACCCCAAAGGCTCCGACATTGTTGGCCGCTCTGTTGCCGTCAAAGCGCAGGTCTCCCTGTACATTGGAAATGGTCAAATCCTGGCCGCTGTAAATAGCGCCGTAGTTGCCGTTGTATGCGGAAACCAGTGCGCCGGAATCAGCTACATTGTTTTTGAAGATGACGTCGCCGGCGACCGTATCTATCTTCATGCCGCCTCCGGTTCCCTCCTTGCCGTCAACGGTTCCCGCATAAGCGTAAATGGCGCCGGCCATCCATGCGGAGTTTCCCTCAAAGGTAATGCTCCCATTGATGTTCTGGAACGTGACGGCGACATCTCCGGCCGGGATGTAATCCTTCAGGTTTTCGGAACCCGAGTTGGAGGCCCCTGCGTAAATAGCTCCGCCGATGTTGGAATAGTCTTCATGGGGGGACTGCCCTGTAGAATTATTGCTGAACAGGATGGACCCGGTGTTCTTGAAGTTGATCGTTCCCCAGGCGAACAAGGCTCCTCCGAGAGCCTGGCCTTGCTGTCCGTCATTTCCAAGCGTGTTGTTGGTGAAGGAAATATTGCCCACCTGGGAGAATGTGACGTCTCCCCGGGCATTGATGGCGCCTCCGGCATTGGTATCTGTATTGACGATGGATCGGCAATTGTTGAAGGAAATGTCCCCCATGTCGGTGAAGATGAGCATTTCTGCGCGGATGGCTCCGCCTCCTTCGTTGGGGTTGATCCATTTAGTGTTGTTTATCGAGGAACAATTGTCGAAACTCATGGACATGCCCGCGCCGGTAAATGTCATGGTTGACTGGTTGGGCGGAGTGTGAGCAACCTCAATTTGATTGAAGAAAACGCTCCCTCCGAAAATGGTGTCTTCTGTCTGAAAGTCAGAGAAAGTCAAATCGTCTTTCAACGTATATGTGATGTCTCCCTGTGTCTCCTGACGGTCGGTAACGGAGCCCTGATGGAGATCCTGAGCCTGTTGGGCGGTCCCCATCTGGGTGATGGCGGCCGACATAAGAAGCAGGATCGCGGATACTGTGAATTTGGGTTTCATAATATGCGGTAAGGTTCTTTGCTTGATTGCAGACTTGATTCGAAATCCCGTCTGGAAAACAGATTGGAGATTGTTGCTTGCTTCAATGTCTGTAAGCGTTAGATTATATTAATTATTGTTTTTTACACGTGCAGACTTACCACAGGAAAAATAGGCTCAGGAATCATTTTTTATTGATCGTTGATTGTAAAAAGTCTCCATAGTTTGTTCATAGAAATATTGTTTGCGTCATACATATTGTATGAAATGGTATTTTCGCGGAAATGATATAAAATCTGTAATTGTATGATTTTCAATTATAATTGAATAATATCTCGAATCGTATTATTGTTGTGTTTTTGCAAATTTATAGAAGTATTATGATTGTAGGATTATGAACATTTTCGGAAAAATATACCATTATAGCTATAGGATGATTGGAAATGAATTTGATGCTAATATTGTGTATTCATGAGAAATAGATCAATAAAATATATAGGGAATGATGGTAAAATTTCAAAGATAATTCAATGTCGAATATAGGAAGAAACGAGTGAGGCTTCTATTTAATATTTCAAATAAATTTGAAGAAAATCAATGAATATATTGAAATATACCCTGTTTTATGCAAATAAAGAAAGACGCGTGGTGGGTGGTATTCGGACCTCCGGCTCCGGATTGATCGCTCCGGTCGGGAAGAATTGGTCTGCCCATGTTGAACATATCTCGTCACCGGGGGATGTTCTTGACACAAGAGTGTGAGCAATTAGACTCAAAAAACTGTATTCCGGATTGCAAAAAGCAGAACCGCCATGGGAGATATCATCAAAATCAAGGTTGTTAGCGACGAGCTTAGAGGGTTTCCCAATGGTGTTGGCGAATCCGTACTTCGGGACGATTGCCTGTTCATGAATGATGCCTGGACGAAGGACTACGACTGGATGGTGGTCTATGACGATTTTCCCCGGGGCGACGTCGGCACGATTGTGAGAGAGAAGGAATTGCTGGCCTGTCCTCGCGAGAGAACCATTCTGGTAACGGCAGAGCCGCCTTCCATCAAAATTTACAGTTCTCCCTTTACCCGTCAGTTCGGCTATGTTCTGACAACTCATCCGGCATGGTGCCTGCCGCATCGCGGATACAGACTTGGGCGAGGATGTCTGAGATGGATGGCAGGGTACGATCTGGAGGAATCCCTTTCCATGCCGGACTATCCGAAAGACAGGACTATTTCTGCCGTGTGTTCCGCCAAGCAGCAGAAACACACGCAGCATTTTCGACGCTATACCCTCATCAAGTATTTGCAGGATCACCTCGACGATATGGTTTGGTATGGCTGGGGTGTGAAGAATCTCGACCACAAATACGATGCCCTGAACCGGTACAAATACCACATAGCCGTTGAAAATTACATCAACGACTACCATTGGTCCGACAAAATTTCCGATCCTTTTCTGGGGTTGTGTCTGCCTTTTTATGCGGGAGATCCCAGAATCGGAGAGATCTTCCCGGAGGACAGCTACATTCCTATCCCTATTGACGATCCTCCTGAAGCTTTGCGCATTATTCGGGCAGCCATTGCCAACAACGAATACGAAAAACGCCTGCCGGCTATCCGCGAAGCCCGCCGTATCCTTGTGGAGAAGTATAACTTCTGGCAGCAGGTGGTAGATTTAATTCACGACCACATGGCTTCTCCTAAGGCTCAACAGGATAAGGTGAAGCCGAATTTTGTGTTCAAGGGGCGCCATGCGTTGCGTTGGAATCCATTGAACCTTTGCATAGAAGGATTCGAAATAGCCCGCTACAAATTGTTTGCGCTGGCAAGCAGTAAAAAGTATTGAGCGTCTTTCCGTATTACTGGAATTTGATAGAGGCTTTCATGCGTTTTTGCATACGCGTCTTGCCCATGGATGTCCCCATGATGCAGAAGCGGTGGAAAATGTACTGCAGGAGGGTACGCTTTTTTCTGTCGTTTTGGGATCGGTTGTTGTCCTGATTGATTTCGCTGATCGGAGCAAAATGTTCATCGGGCCAGGCAAGATCGGGCTGGACGCCGGTAGCCACGAAGTCCCCGTGGAAACACGCGTAAGCCAGGAATCCATCGAAAGGAAGCCAGTATCGGCGGAAGGCATCCAGCATTTTTTGAGCTCCGGCTTTTGTGTATAGAATACTCGTTGATTCCCAAGGGAATTTCTTAGGAAAAGTCAATTCGCATTTGCGACCTGCCTGGGAAGGAAGAACATGGTAATGCGGAGGAGCTGTCCAGAGTTTGATGCAATCCCATCCTGATGTGTGCTCAAGGATTTCATCCAGCAATTCAACAAAGTCGGGATGGAATGAAACATCGTCTTCGTTGACAACGCAGTAATCGTACTCCGATTCAACAAATAGGCGCAGCGCCTTGAGATGGCTTTGAATGCAGCCGAGTTCGTTAAGGGTCATCCCTGCGGGGAATTCCTTCAGCCTTCTTTTCACATCATACTCCGGCAAATTGTCCGGGGACAGGTCTTTCCCATGGACGGCGGGAACGATTTGAAGAGGGATTCCCACTTTTCGGGCTTGCTCTTCCACGTGCTGGCGTCTGGCAACGGATTGCTCCAGGTTGATTGCCAGGTGCAAAACCTTGGTAAGGGCAGATGATTGCATGATGATGATTTTGTTGGGAAATGTCTGTTTTAGAAACGAAAGACCCGATCTGGTGGGAATAGAGTTTATTCTGTGGGTGTTTCGAAGAGAACTAAAGACATTTGAAGTAAAACGGATTGATAAATCGCTTGCAAGAAAAATTTGACGTGAGACGGATTGCCAAACCGCTTGCAAGGAAAAAAATTCTGCCTCTGGAATAATTATATTCCAAAAAATAACAGACAAGGGGGATTGATGTTGTTTTTTTCGATGTTTTATTAGGTTTTCATTATTAGTGTCTTATATTATTAATAAGCGGTTTGGCAATCCGCTATGTATCCAACAACACTAAATGCCTAAAAAATCAATCATTATGGGGAAAATTAAAATTTTAAACTATTTTTCTTTGGTGTGGAAACAGTTGGAACGATGGATTGCAATAAACAAATTACCGCTTTCAATTGCTTTGCTTGTTTCTTTATTGTACGTCGTTTTATTTGATGTCGGCGTACGTGAATTCTCAGGAATGGCTCTTGTTTGGAAAATACTTTATACGACGGTTCAGATTTTCCTTTTTACCTTACTTTTATCGCGCTTGAAGTATGTTGGCGGAATTATTTTTGCGTTAGCCAATATTATAGTAATTGTTTTACAATATGCCAAGATTGTTTTTTCCCTTGATTTGTCTCCGGCAATTGTCAATGCGACATTCCAAACGACTTGGAATGAGGTGCTTCCGTTAATTAATATCTATATTGTTCTGGCAATATTGGCTTGTTTGTCGTTAAGCTTTTTATACATTAACTGGTTGAACCGCAAGCTCATCGTCGCCCATAACTGGTGGTGTTTGGGAGGGTGGCTGGGTTTGTATGTATTTTACCTGCTTCTTCCCGGCATGTTTGCCTACAAGCAACCATGGGTTCTATGCAATACGATGACGCGCGAAATTTTGGAGAATCCGTTTTTAAGGGAACATGCAGAACGTGAATATTCCTGGTTATGGAAGAAGAATGTTAGAGAGCACTTCCTGAGTCCCGCTTTTAAATACAACAGAATTTTGTCGTATACTCGCGATTATTTCAAGAATATCGATACGCAAGATCCGGCTGTTTTAGCATCTCATGCCGAACGGGAAGACGAACCTATGGTTTTTGTGCTTGTCATCGGGGAATCTTTACGCGCAGATCATTTTTCTCTTTTTGGATACGACAGGGAGACCAACCCTTTACTTTCCAAAATTCCCAATCTTTATGGATTCCCTCGTTTCTATTCTTTTCAGACGGGAACCTCGTCGTCAATTTATGGTATTTTGACAAATGCCGATATAGAACATCCACATGCAACAATGAAATCATTCGCATCGGTGTTAAAGAAGCACAAGTTCAAATGCTCTTTGATTACGTCAAATTATGGGGTCATGACCTTTTTTACAGCGGCCCATATCCAGCCTTCGTTTACGACTTTTGCTGATTCTGTTACGGATTGCGAATACGGCAACACGCCTGCACTGAAAGCATTGTCGCAGGCGGTCAACAGTAGCCCCCGGCAGCTTGTCGTACTACAAAACGGGATGGGACATTTCCCGTATTATTGTGATGAACGGTACAAGAAATACCGGCCATGTGATTTTAACGGCGATCCGCCGTTTCAAAAGAAAGAAACGATGGAACGAATGTTGAATGCCTACGATAATTGTGTGATCGGGATTGACGATTTTCTGGCTCGATCCATCGCGATTCTCAAGGATAAAAGAGCTGTTTTGTTATTCGTATCTGACCATGGGGAGTCGTTCGGGGAAAATGGAAGATGGTCTCATTGCGGGCCTCTGACGTGCAGAGAACAGAGACATATTGCAGCTTGTATTTGGTTTTCAGATAAATACAGGGCAACCAACGCCAGGCAGGTAGAGAACATTTTGTCTCACAGGAATCAACCTTTGTCACACGATCACATTTACCACACAGTTATTTCCATATGTGATATTCAGTCACAGGTTCAAAATCCCAAGCTGGATTTAACGAATCCTGAGATTGAAACAGCCAAGGAACCGTAAGCTGTCAGGATTGTGCGACAGGAGACTAGTTTCTTGTTTGAATGAGGACTTTGAATTCGGCTCCTGCTCCTGCTTCGGCGGTAAGGAAGCGGTCCTGAAGGGAGCCGGAGGCATAGGGCAGAAGGTAATCCCGCTGGGTGAGGTAGTCGACTTGATCTCCGATGCATTGGGCGCAGAGGTCTTTTAGCGCGGAGAAGTTGACGTCGCAGGTGACGTCCATTTTTCCCGGGTGAGCGTAGACATCCATGCCGGTGAACATCCGGTGGTTGTAATAGGCGCGTAATGTGCCGTGAGGCCTGCGGGCGTAAAGCTGCCGGAAGTCGTCTCCGTAGTCGATCGTGGTCATGACTCCTGATTTCCACTGGGGAAGCCAGCTGGTGAACCAATGGGCGTAGGAATCGTGTATTTCGATCCTCTGGCCGAGTCGTGTGCAGGAGTATTCCAGAATGGAAACCCGGGGGGGCTTGGTAATGGGGCGCAGTTCTTCCGCTATAGCTCCGTTTTTGACGGTAAGTCCGACTTCCATCCATCCCTCTTCTGTTTGTTCGAAAACCCGTGCGGGGAAGGCATCCACCAATTCGTTAGAGAAGATGAAGGCGCGTCCTTTACAGGCTTTGAGGGCTTTCTCCATATTATTGTGGATGGTGGCGCGGTTGCCGAGGGCGAGGTATTGGAAGTCCCTCAGGTTTGGGGAAGACTCCACGATATGATAATGGACGGAGAGGCGTTTCCAGAAGCCGAGTTCGTTCATGACGGCCATGGCGAGGGCGGCATTGCCGGCTCCTATTTCGAGAAAGGGAAGTTTTTTCCCTGTCGTTTCACAGGCCTGCCGCCATTTGTCGACGAGAGCCTTGGCCAGGATGGGAGAGAGTGTGGCTGTCGTGGAAAAGTCTCCGCGGATACCGATATTCTGGATGGAAGCGCTGTAATATCCTTCCCCCGGATGGTAAAGGGCAAGCTCCATGAATGCGTCGATAGGCATCCATCCTCCGGCGGAGGCAATGTGGTCGGATAACCTGATCATGGTGGGGAAGGGGAGCGGGTTACCGGGAGAGTTCCAGCATGCGGAGCAAGGGGGCCTCGGCGCGTTGACGGAGGTCTTCCGGCAGGTCGATGACGGGGGTGAGGTTGGCGAGAGCGTCCCGGAGCTTTTCCAGCGTGTTGAGTTTCATGTAGGAGCATTCGCTGCAGGAGCACCGGGGTGTGGCCGTACTGATGAATTCCTTGTCCGGTACCATCTTGCGGAGGCGGTGCAGGATGCCGGCCTCGGTGACGATGATAAACTGTTTGTGCGTGCTTTCCCGGCAGTAGGGAATCATTTTTTCCGTCGAGCAGATATGGTCGGCAAGAAGGCGTACGGCTTCCGTGCATTCCGGATGGCAGACGAGGGCGGCATCCGGGTAGGCCGCTTTCAGTTCCTGAATCTGGCGTGCGGTGAATTCCATGTGGACGTGGCAGGCTCCGTTCCACAGGTCCATCGGGCGATTGAGTTGTTCCATAACCCAGGAACCGAGGTTTTGGTCGGGGACAAAGAGAATGGGACGATCTTTCGGAGCTTGGGAAACGACGTGAGCCGCATTGCCCGACGTGACGATGACGTCCGCCAGAGCTTTGACCCCGATGGAGCAATTGACGTATGCGACGACGTAGTAATTTTTGTCGGCATGTTCCTTGAGGAAGGACTCGAGGTCTTCCGCCGGGCAAGAGGCTTCCAGGGAACAACCGGCATCCAGGTCGGGCAGGATGACCGTTTTCCCGGGATTCAGGATTTTGGCGGTTTCAGCCATGAAGTGGACGCCGCAGAAGGCAATGACGTCGCAATCGGCTTCCTGTGCCTTGTAAGCAAGAGCCAGGGAATCTCCCACGAAATCGGCAATGTCTTGAATTTCCGGACGCTGGTAGCTGTGGGCGAGAATGACGGCGTTGCGTTCCTGTTTCAGTCGCAGAATCTCGGCTTTCAAATCGAAATCGACCATGCGGGCAAGATGAAGCCGAAGGACTCCCGAGTCAAGGAGGAACCCGGACCATGACGTCTAAGCAATGTCTCGTACGTTGCTGATGCGCTGCACAAGAAGGGTTCAGGGAAGGCGGTCGACTGCATCGGCGGGGAGATGAAAAAAGAGGGGAATATGATTGAGGTTTCATCCGGTTTTTCATTCGGTTTGATATAAGTGTTATGATTTGCCGGATATGCAAAAATAGTCTTGCAAATTTGGCCGGACGTGGTATTTGAAGCCATCCGTTATTTCGCCCGGCGGGGCAGGTGCCCCATATTCTCGCCGGTGATCGGGGCCATGAGAAAGCACGGAAAGATCAACTCATCAACCAAACTTAAATGAGCAACACTGAATTGTTGGACTTGATTGACAGCAAGTTCCACGAACTCCGCGAAGGTTCCATCGTGAACGGAACCATCATTGATATTCGCCCCCAAGTCGTCCTCGTGGACATCGGCTACAAGTCCGAAGGCGCTATTTCCATCTCCGAATTCGAAGACGAAGAAATCGAAGTGGGTGACGAAATCGAAGTCCTCCTTGAGCGCCTCGAAAACGACGAAGGTATCGTCGTCCTTTCCAAGGAAAAAGCAGCCCACAAGCAGAATTGGGAAAAAATCGTTGCCGTGTACCGCGAGGGCGGTCTGGTCAAGGGCAAGGTCAAGAGCGTCGTCAAGGGCGGCCTCATGGTCAATGTCGGCGTAGAAGCCTTCCTTCCCGGTTCTCAGGTGGATATCATCCCCCCGAAGGATCTCAACGAATACGTTGGCAAAGTTTACGAATTCAAGATCGTCAAGGTGAACGACGAACGCAAGAATATCGTTCTTTCCCGCCGCGAAGTCATTGAAGCCGAACGCGCCGAACAGCGCCAGCGCTTCCTTGAAACCGTCAACATCGGCGACAAGGTCGAAGGTATCGTCAAGAACATCACGGACTTCGGCGCATTCGTCGATCTCCGCGGCATGGACGGCCTGCTCCACATTACCGATATGAGCTGGGGCCGCGTCAATCACCCGAGCGAAATGCTCCATATTGGCCAGTCTCTCGAAGTCATCATCCTCGAAGTCGACCGCGACAAGGAACGCGTTTCCCTCGGTCTCAAGCAGATGTCCGAAAACCCCTGGGCCGATATCGAACGCAAGTTCCCGATCGGTTCCCAAGTGAGCGGCCGTGTGACCAAACTTCTTCCTTACGGCGCATTTGTCGAACTGGAAAAGGGAGTGGAAGGCCTTGTGCACGTTTCCGAACTTTCCTGGGTGAAGCGTATTACGCGTCCGAGCGACGTGTTGAAGCTCGATCAGGAAATCGAAGCCGTCGTGCTCTCGATCTCCCAGAAGGAACAGAAGATCTCCCTCGGCGTGCGTCAGCTCGAAGCCAATCCGTGGGACGATATCGAAAAGCGTTTCCCGATCGGTACGGTTATCAAGGGCCAGGTGCGCAACCTGACTCCTTATGGTGCTTTCGTCGGCCTGGAAGAAGGCATCGACGGCATGATCCACGTTTCCGACATGAGCTGGACCCGCAAGATCAACCACCCCTCCGAAGTCCTCAAGAAGGGCGACGAAGTGGAAGCCGTTGTTCTCGAAATCAAGAAGGACGAACAGCGTGTCTCTCTCGGTATCAAGCAGCTTGAAAGTGATCCGTGGGAATCCATCAATGACCGCTTCAAGGTTGGCGACATGGTGACCGGTCAGGTTGCCAAGATTGCCAGCTTCGGTGCGTTCGTGAACCTCGACGGCGACATCGACGGTCTGATCCACATCTCCCAGCTCAGCGAAGAACATGTGGAACGCGTCAAGGACGTCATCAAGGTTGGCGACGAAATCAAGGCCCGTGTGATCAAGGTGGACAGCATCGAACGCCGTATCGGCCTTTCCATCAAGGCTGTGGATTACGACGCCGAACAGCTCCGCCGCGAAACCGCTTCCTTCGAAGCTCTCCGCCCGAGCAGCGACATGGTCGGCCTCGAACAGGCCTTCAATCTTGCCGCCCTCCAGCAGAACGGCGAAGAATGGAGCCCCTCCGAAGAGAAGTAATTCTTTTCGCTGGCACAGGGTTTGCCTCAAGGCAGACACATCAATAGCATTTCAGCACCGCAGGTTTTCCTGCGGTGCTTTTCTATACTCCATACAGAGGGAAGTTCCCTTGGGATGAAATGTTCCTCAAGGTTTGAGGGACAGGTGTTTTTCAGGCCGGATTTGGCGGGAAAGGAAGTACGGAAGGACGAACGGATTTACATTGACTATGGGAAGATGCCCTAAAGTTTTCTTCCGTTTCCGTATCAAGGAGAGGAGCTTATGAATGAGGGCTTCAGCCCCAATCCGAAGCTTAATGACGAGGAGAGGAAAGGCTGGTTTATCTGAATAATCCAACGGGCAATTTTTATGGTTCGGTACAACAGAGTTAACCTTTTCCTTCCGGATGGACAGAAGACAAACGATTATGATTGAGCAAAAAAATCTGCTGTTCGTCTCAAGTAAACGAACAGCAGATTGTTAAGATTTTATATGTGATCAGGCTTTATTTGACCACCGGCCAAACGAGGCCGACCGGGTCGAAGGGAGGCGCTTCGCCTTTGGCTGGTTCCGGCAAAGCGTAATTGGTACGGAACAAGGGGAGGATGGGACTGCCGAATTGCTTGTCCTTTTTGACGTCCTTGGCTCCGATTTCTTCGATCAGGAGAATGGCTCCCATTTCCCCGCCGGGGATTTCCGAGACGAGGATCTCGATGGGGTACACCTTGTTAGCTTCCACGGTGAATTCCGCCCCGGTGGCGAGGCCGCCCAAAGCGTTGTTCCAGTGGTTCATGCCGGTGTACTTGTACATGGGAACGGGGAAGTTTTTGTAAATGCCGGCTTTCCGTAATTCCTTTTTGATGACGTCGTTCTTGGACTGGCCGGTCATGTACTTGTAATATTCGCCTCCGGCAGTGGCGCCGCCTTTGGTAACGGTGAGCTGGTACCACCCGTAGTCGAAGACGTTCTTGCCGTCGAATCGTACGACGATGGCATCGTCACCGGCGCCGACGAAGCGGAACGTTCCCGATTTGGGAGCGGCGACTTTGCCCCTGTAAATGGCGCACCAGCGGCTGTCCTTGACCTTGCCTTCGCACTTGAAGGCTTTGGGGGCTTCCGTTGCCGCACGCCGTGTGATGAAGATGTGGGAATTGTACAGTTTGGTCGGAGATTTGTAGTATTTGGCGAACTTGCTTTCGTGCCATCCGCTGGTGATAAAGTCCTTCATGAGAAGGGCAGCCTGGTCGGGCGTGATGTTGGTAGGGGAACCGGCAGCGGTTTGTTTGAAGTCGTAGAAAGTACCGGTCAACATGCTGCCTCCGGGTTTGTCGCTACCGAAGTTACCGCCTTCCGTACCGAGATCGTCACCGACACCGGCTCCAAAATCGACACCCAGTTCAAGGCTTTGACCGAGATCGGCCACATCGGGCGTATCAATATCCACCGTGGCGATGGCTACATCGCTGACGGCATTGGATGTAATGATACTGGCATGGTTTTGTACGGAGGCCGAGGGGCGTGTTGTAACGCGTTCGGGCGTAACCGGATTGTCGTTGGGGGGGCCTTCCTCGTTAGAGGCGACATAGGCGACGACTTCGGGCTGTTCCGGAGAAGAGACGACGATGGCAACTGCGTAAAGCAGAAGACCGCCTAGCACGGTGGAAAGCACTGCCGTCAGAAGAGCGGTAAGCATGTTCCGCGTCTTTTGGGTGCGTAGCGCCTTGTCCGCGTCGTCCGTCATGCTGATGTGTAGACTCATAGCTTATTGCGGGGTGATAGTGTTACTGACATTTTTATCGCATATATCCGGACATTTGAAAAGTAACAACAGGGTAACAATTGATACCGGAGACTGAATTTTTCGTATTGGATGTATTATTTGCGCAGATGGGATTCGGTTGAGATATTATGATTTGACTGCTTTCCAGATGATGCCGACCGGATCGAAAGGCGGCGCTTCGCCTTTGGCTGGTTCCGGCAAAGCGTAATTGGTGCGGAACAAGGGGAGGATGGGACTGCCGAATTGCTTGTCCTTTTTTGGCTCCGATTTCTTCGATCAGGAGAATGGCTCCCATTTCTCCGCCGGGGATTTCCGAGACGAGGATTTCGATGGGGTACACCTTGTTGGCTTCCACGGTGAATTCCGCCCCGGTGGCGAGACCGCCCAAAGCGTTGTTCCAGTGGTTCATGCCGGTGTACTTGTACATGGGAACGGGGAAGTTTTTGTAAATGCCGGCTTTCCGTAATTCCTTTTTGATGACGTCGTTCTTGGACTGGCCGGTCATGTACTTGTAATATTCGCCTCCGGCAGTGGCGCCGCCTTTGGTAACGGTGAGCTGGTACCACCCGTAGTCGAAGACGTTCTTGCCGTCGAATCGTACGACGATGGCATCGTCACCGGCGCCGACGAAGCGGAACGTTCCCGATTTGGGAGCGGCGACTTTGCCCCTGTAAATGGCGCACCAGCGGCTGTCCTTGACCTTGCCTTCGCACTTGAAGGCTTTGGGGGCTTCCGTTGCCGCACGCCGTGTGATGAAGATGTGGGAATTGTACAGTTTGGTCGGAGATTTGTAGTATTTGGCGAACTTGCTTTCGTGCCATCCGCTGGTGATAAAGTCCTTCATGAGAAGGGCAGCCTGGTCGGGCGTGATGTTGGTAGGGGAACCGGCAGCGGTTTGTTTAAAGTCGTAGAAAGTACCGGTCAATGTGCTGCCACCGGGTACGTCGGAACCGAATTCTCTGGTTTGCTGCCAGTTGGTATTGACTCCGACGCCGTCTCCCATGTCTTCAGCGGACAAGGGCAGGGATTCATTGAAATCATGGACATCTGTATTCTGGATCTCGTTGTACGGAATAGTTATTTCAGGAGAATAGGCGGTGGATGAAATGATGGAGGGAGGATTGGCGGCGGCCGATGCGGGCCGGATGACGGCCCGTTCTGCGATTACGGGAGCCGGAGTAGGGGGGAGTTGCTCATTGTTGACGGTTATGGCTTCCAGACTGGGTGGGTCCTGCTGCCTGATGACGATGGCAACTGTGTAAAGCAGGAGTCCTCCCAGAATGGTGGAGAGGACTGCTGTGGAAATTGCGGCAACCATGTTGCGTATTTTTTGGATATGCATGGCATGGGCAGCTTCGTTTGTCATATCGATATGTAAACTCATGGCTTTTGTCGGGGTTGATCTATTCGATCATTTTATCCCATAATTCGGCCGTTTTGTTAAGTAACATGGCAGTAACATTCAGTAACATACGAGTAACAGAGTCTCGGAACGCCGAGAGGTGTAAACAGGGATTCTTCCCTGGTACGTGAGAGAACGAGGGCAAACGAAAAAAGTGGAACCCGATCAAGAGAAAAACGAGAAGGCGTTTCCTGCCCACCCGGAAGGAAAAGAGATGGAAGGACGCGGTAAAAGGCGCGTTACTTCTTCCTGCTATGCTTGGGATCGGATGGGTCTTTAGCTTGATCCATCAGATAGTTCAGTTCTTTTTTTAGAGCTGCACCGACCCGGTGTTTAGCCAGGTATACCTGGGCGATGCTGACTCCGAGATGACTGCAAACTTTGGAAACATTCCATTCCCTGAGGACATAGTAGTCAAATACTTGGAACTGTTTGGGGGAGACGACTGCCTTGACGCGGTCAATGGCCGCTTTGATGAGATTCTTCTGCCATTCCTGCTCCCAGAGTTGTTCGAAGCTGTTTTTGCCTTCATCGGGAATCGTTTCGATCGGATGCTCGTCGGATTCTTCCTGGCGGGGGGAAATGAGCATGGCTGTATCTTTTTTACGGCGTCTGAACTGATCGTTGATACGCCAGCGGGTCATGTTCCAGAGCCAGAGCTTGAATGAACCCTGGGAGGGATCGTACATATTTTTTTTACTCTGCTTGGCGATGGAAAGAATCGTTTCCTGAACAACATCCCAGGCTTCGTCTTCACGAAGCCCGGCTTTCAGGGCGACAGAGTAAATGAGGCGCCAGTAGGTTCGGTAGAATTCGTCCCACGTCTTCTGGTCTTCCCAATTTTCAAGCCTGGCAATCAACGTCTTCCGCGTGCGTTCCGCAAATTCGGAAAGCATTTTGTCGTCCGGCTCGGTATCTTGAATGGGAAAATTGAATGACATTTTACCGAAGACTACGAAAAATCGATCGCTTTGGAAAGCAAAAGCTTTCGAATGCTGACATGGTATCTTGAGAATTACGGGCAAGTCTCGTTTGTCTTTCTCTTGTCCAAGAGGGTATTCTCTAGATTTCTGGATTGATTGTGTATGTCGTATATTTTTTATAATAAGTTGTTTGCATAGAAATTTCGATAAAACTCTCAACCGATGCAACATTTTGGTTGCGCGGGGAGGATATTTTGACATACTCCGTAGTCGTTGAAAGTGGGCTTTCCCGCAACCTGCAGGTGATACTTTGCATATCATGCGGGTCGGGATGAAGCATGCATCGACCTGGGAAGAGGAGTCTTTTCCGTATTTCATAGGTGGAGTATGGCCTGTTTTCGACTACTACCAACTATTTCATTCTATGTTAACTAACGAACAACTCTTTTGGGCAATTCCATTTGCCTCAGTGTGTGCGCTCTTGTTTGCATTTATCTTCTTCTGGAAGATGAAACGCGAGGGAGAGGGGACTGAAACCATGCAGAAAATTGCCCAGCATGTCCGCGTGGGGGCAATGGCCTACCTGAAGCAGCAATACAAGATTGTCGCTATCTTTTTTGTATTGATCACGCTTATTTTCGCCTGGTTGGCCTATGGACTTCACATTCAAAACGTGTGGGTTCCCTTCGCATTCATTTCCGGTGGTTTTTTCTCAGGCCTTGCCGGGTATATCGGGATGAAGACGGCTACTTATGCGTCCAACCGCGTAGCAAATGCCTGCCGTAATTCTCTTGATGCCGGTTTGCAGATCGCTTTCCGTTCGGGAGCCGTTCTCGGATTGACGGTAGTCGGCCTGGCCATGCTCGACATCGGCGCATGGTATTATATATTGAACTATTTCTATAGCGACATGGTTCAGAATGAACGCTTGGTCATTATTACGACAACCATGTTGACGTTTGGTATGGGGGCATCCCTCCAAGCTCTCTTTGCCCGCGTGGGCGGAGGTATTTTCACGAAGGCCGCCGATGTGGGCGCCGACCTTGTCGGTAAGGTTGAGGCCGGTATCCCGGAAGACGACCCCCGCAATCCTGCTACGATCGCCGATAACGTGGGTGACAACGTGGGGGACGTGGCCGGTATGGGCGCCGATTTGTACGAATCCTATTGCGGTTCCATCCTGGCTTCCGCCGCTTTGGGCGCCGCCGCTTATTATACGGTTCCCGACGAAGCGATTAAAGCTGTACTTGCTCCGATGCTGGTGGCTGCCCTCGGCACCGTACTTTCCATTATCGGCGTGTATGTCGTCCGCGTGAAGCGCGGTGCGACGCAGACGGAACTGATGGCGGCCTTGAACCGTGGCATCAACCTCAGCTCCTTCCTGATTGCCATTGCCTCCGCGTTCCTCCTCAAATTGATTGGCTTGAACAACTGGGCCGGTATCTGGGGAGCAATCGTAACCGGCCTCGTCGTCGGCATTATTATCGGCAAGGCGACGGAACACTACACTTCCCACGATAGCCGCCCATGCCGCAAGATCGCCGAAAGCGCCCAGACCGGCCCGGCTACCGTGATTATCTCCGGCATCGGTATTGGCATGGTTTCCACTTGCATTCCGGTGATTACGATCGTGATCGGAACGATTCTTGCCTATGGCCTTGCCTCCGGTGACTGGCACTTTACGGGAGAAGACATCAGCAGCGGCCTCTACGGCATTGGCATGGCTGCCGTCGGGATGCTTTCTACCCTGGGATTAACCTTGGCTACGGATGCCTACGGTCCCATTTCCGACAATGCCGGCGGCAATGCCGAAATGAGCGGTCTTGAAGAAGAAGTTCGCCGCCGTACGGATGCCCTGGATGCCTTGGGCAATACGACGGCTGCTACCGGCAAGGGGTTTGCCATCGGTTCCGCCGCATTGACGGCGCTGGCGCTTCTGGCTTCCTATATTGAAGAACTCAAGATCGCCATCAAGCACTGGTCCGAATCCACCGGTGAGACGGTGTATAAGATTAATGAAGCCTTGAGCGTTCCTGTCTCTGAAATTACCAATTGTTCCCTGGGCAAATTCATGGATTACTTCCAGGTAACGCTGATGAATCCCAAGGTGTTGATGGGGCTTTTCATTGGAGCTATGATGTCCTTCCTGTTCTGCGGGTTGACGATGAATGCCGTTGGTCGTGCTGCCGAGAAGATGGTCACGGAAGTTCGCCGCCAGTTCCGCGAAATCAAAGGTATTCTGACGGGAGACGCCGAACCGGACTATGTCCGCTGTGTGGAAATATCGACGGCCGGAGCCCAGCATGAAATGATTTGGCCGTCCGTCTTGGCTGTGATCACCCCGATTCTGACGGGAGTAGTCCTCGGGGTTCCTGGCGTGTTCGGACTTTTGGCGGGAGGTCTTGCCTCCGGCTTCGTGCTGGCTATTTTCATGGCCAACTCCGGTGGCGCCTGGGACAATGCTAAAAAGTATATCGAACAGGGAAATCACGGAGGCAAGGGGTCTGAAGCTCATAAAGCTTCCGTCATCGGCGATACCGTTGGTGACCCCTTCAAGGATACCTCAGGTCCTTCCTTGAACATTCTCATTAAACTGATGAGCATGGTCTCTATCGTGACCGCCGGTGTGAATATTGCGATTACACTGCTGTAAGCAAATCTGAGAGCGTATTTCATCAATCAAAAGGCCTCGGGATTCACGTCCCGGGGCTTTTTCGTTTGCGGAGCAGGATTACTGGATTTATCCACTACCCAGGGATGGCCTGGAATTCCAGGGAATGAATGATAGAAAAAGCAGTCTTTCCCTGGAGGGAGAGACTGCCTTTCGTGAGAGAGAAAAACCGGAGATTTCTCTCCGGTAGATGAATTAGAGGCTTTCGCCGAAGTCCTGGCGGAATTTGGCGGCGAGCTTCTGTGGCCAGTCGGACTTGGCACGAAGACGCCCCATGAAGAAACGCAGAACGGGCGGTTCTTCGACGAATTCAAGTCCTCCGATCAGATCGCGGTTGTCATAGAGCCACTTCATGCGGTCGGCGACGTAACGGACCTGGGAGAGAGTGAACACGCGGCGAGGGAAGGCGAGACGGAGCAATTCGACATCGGCGAGGATATCATTGCCGTCCTTGTCGCGCACGCTGGAGAGGGTACCGCGTTCCATGCCGCGTACGCCGGAGGCGATGAAGAAGGCGGCGGCCAGAGCTCCGGCCGGGTATTCGCTTTGCGGGATGTGCGGCAGGAAGGAACCGGCGTCGATATGAGCACCGAGACCGCCGGCTGGTGTGACGCAGGGGATGCCGAGACGAACCATTTCGCCGATGAAGTATTCGATGAAGGACGGGCTCTGCGAAATAACTGTTTCATCGGTCGTTTCGCGCAGACCGACGGCCATGGCTTCGATTTCACGGACAGAGATGCCGCCGTAGGTAAGGAATCCTTCGAACAGGGGGACGAGATGCTGCATCTTGTTGATGATCTCCTTGTTATTGGAGCAAATGCCGCCGCCGCGGGAAGAGGATACTTTGCGGGCGGAGAAATACACGAGATCCGCCAGATCGCACATGGCAAGCAGGATTTCTCCGCAGGTGGAGTTCTGGAATTCTTCTTCGCGCTTCTTGATGAAGTAGGCGTTTTCTCCGATGAGGGAGGCATCGAGAACGAGCATGATGCCGTATTCGTCGCAGACGGAACGCACTTCTCTCAGGTTGGCGATGGAGAAGGGCTGGCCTCCGATGAGGTTGGTGGATGCCTCCATGCGAATGAAGGGGATTTTGTCGACTCCGTTGCGCTTGATGCAATCGCGGAGTTTGGCAATGTCCATGTTGCCTTTGAAGGGATTGATGCTGGTGAGTTCCAGGGCTTCGTCGGCAACGAGCTCTTCAATAGTACCGCCGTTGAGGTCGATATGGGCATGCGTCGTCGTGAAGTGGTAGTTCATGGGGACGACATCTCCGGGTTTGACGAACGCACGGGAGATGATGTTTTCCGCAGCGCGTCCCTGGTGGACGGGCAGGAGGTATTCTTTGCCGAAGACTTCTTTGACGGCTTCGGCGAGACGACCGAAGCTTTGGGAACCGGCGTAGGCATCGTCGGCGCGGAACATGGCGGCGATCTGGTTGTCGCTCATGGCGTTGACACCGGAGTCCGTAAGCATGTCCAGAAAGACATCATAGGTACTCAATTGGAATGTATTGTAGCCGGCTTCTCCGATGGCTTCCAATCGGCGTTCGACTGGAACGAGGTGAAGCTTTTGCACGACGCGAACTTTGTGCAATTCAAGAGGGAGTTGTTCTCCGTTATAAAACTGGACAGTGCTGGATGAATTCTGATTCATGCGTAGTTACGAGATTGGAAAAAAGAGTATAGCATGGAGTCCCTCCGGATCAATGTCAAAGTAATTGAGAGGCATTGATTTCATATGATCGTTTCTCGTCGTGATACCTGGAATCGGTACTGTTTGTCCGTCCGGGATGTTCCGAAAAACCGTGTTGCAAAAAAATCCCCCTTTTTCTGCGTGTAAAACGGAAAAAGGGGGGGGGAATTGGAAGAAGGTTCTTCTGAGTGGAGTTATAGTGTTCCCGGGCGGGGAACAATGTTGCCGTAGCGGTGGATGGTTTCCGAAATCGCCTGTTCGTGGAACCAGTTGAGAAGTTCGAGCCGGCCATTGGCGAGTACGGGCATGTCCAGTACGGTCATACCGGCATCTTCGGCCGCTTTACGGAGGGCGACGGGACATTCCGGACTGCGGAGGATACGCGTGTTTTTAGCGATGGCGGGGATACGCGATCGCAGGGTTTCCTCGGATTCTTCGATGACCGTGACGTTATGATCCCCGTAGCCGGAGATCCAGGAACGTTTTTGATCCATGCTAAGTTCGGTGGCGACTCCGGTGAGCTTGGCGGCGAGGATAAGGAGGGCGATGTCACAGTTGGTTGCATCTTCCTTCATGCGGACAACAAGGGATTTTTCCGGGATGTAACGGAAAATGTTGTCTTCTCCTTGAATTTTGGAGGGATCGTGTTCGATGCCGAATTCCTCATTCCACCATTTGGCCTGGGAACCGGCTGCAGCGCGGATGCGCTTGGCATCGTCCGGAAGATCGCGGCAAAGTTTTTCCACCAGGTTGGCGATGCGTTCTCCGGGGGTGCTGAGGTGCTGGGGAAGTTCGTTTTCTTCCCACGTCCCGAGGGCGACGAGGTAATTGGGACCGCCTGTTTTGGCTCCGGGGCCCATGCAGGAATTCTTCCAGCCGCCAAAGGATTGACGGCGGACGATGGCTCCTGTGATCGGACGGTTGATATAAGCGTTGCCGACCTGAATTTTACTTTTCCATTCGGCGATTTCACGTTCGTCGAGGGAGTGGATACCGCCGGTGAGGCCAAAGTTGGAGTCATTCTGGATGAGAATCGCTTCCTCCAAGCTTTCCGCGCGGATGAGGCCGAGGACTGGCCCGAAGCATTCCGTCCTGTGGAACCATGAGCCGGGTTTGACGCCGATGCGGATGCCGGGAGTCCAAAGATTGGGATTGTCACGGACGCGTTCCGGCTTGAGCAGCCATTCTTCGCCGGGTTCCAATTCCGTCAGAGCCCGGAGGAGATGACCTTCCGGTTCACGGATGACGGGGATGACGATGCTGTCCGGTTCGGTGGACGGGCCTACTTTGAGGCTGGCGGCCGCATCGCGGAGCTGTCGCAGGAAAGCGGGATTGTCGTACACGGAAGCTTCGATAATGGCAAGGCTGGCCGCGGAGCATTTTTGTCCGGAGTGGCCGAATGCGCTTTTAACGAGATCTTTGACGGCGAGGTCGAGATCTGCCGTGGCAGTGATGATGATGGCGTTCTTACCGCTGGTTTCCGCCAGAAGATGGAGATCGGGCCTCCAGGTTTTGAACTTGCGCCCGGTGGCGTAGGACCCTGTCAGCATGACGCATGAAATGTCGGGATGGGTGACGAGTTTCTGACCGATTTCGTTAGGTGGTGCGGGGACGAATTGAAGAACGTTTTTCGGAACTCCGGCTTTCCAGAATGCCTGGGCAATGAGGAAAGCTGTGTAGACCGATTGCGGTGCAGGTTTGAAAATAACGGTGTTACCCGCCATGAGGGCGGCGGCGACGCTTCCTGTCGGAATGGCGAATGGGAAATTCCACGGGGCGGTAATACAAACGGTTCCCAAAGGTTTCTGGGTCAATCCGTCGGTCATGCCGGGCTGGGTGAGTCCTTCGGCATAGTAACGGCAGAAGTCGATGGCTTCGCTGACCTCGACGTCTCCTTCGAAGGGGGCTTTCCCGGCATCCCTCGTCATGGCGGCGATAGCTAATCCTCGCATGTTGGAAATTTCCTCGGCGGTACGGCACAAGATGGCTTGGCGTTCTTCGACTGGTGTCGAGGCCCACGATGCCTGGGCATCTTGAGCGACAGTGACAGCTTTTTCGACGAGATCGTAGTCTGCGTAGGCGAATTTATAGAATTCGTTGTCGGCGTCGGAAGGATTACGTCCGACTCCCCAAAGGTGTGAGGTGCATTCTTGACCGTCGATGACGAGGGGAATTTCGGAAGGTGCTGTTTTCTTTTCTTCTTCGAGCCAGTGGAGGAGCCAGTCCTGGTGGTGGGGAAGAGCCCAATCGGTATCCGGTTCATTGAAAAAATCGTCGCCGGGGGCAAAGGGAAGCGGAGCGTCCAAGGCCCGGTTTTGTTTGCGATTGGGGCCGTATTTGACTTTTTCGTAGGACGCGCAGGCTTTGAGAAAGCGCTTTTTCTGGTTTTCCCATTCCTGGGAACCGGGGGTCATTCCGAAGACATCGTGGAGGAAATTCTCTTCACCCGTGTTTTCATCAAGGCGACGTACGAGATAAGAAATGGCGTTCGGAAAATCCTGTTTGCGTACGACAGGGGCGTAGAGGAGAAGGTCTCCGGCGATGTTGATGAGAATGCGGGCCTGCTGGTTGGCCATGCCTTCGAGCATTTCCAGTTCCACTGATTCGCGGACTCCGTTTTGTTCCCGGAGGAGAATGGCGTAGCTGAGATCGAAGATGTTGTGGGAGGCAATACCAAGACGGACGTATTGGGCGTGTTCCTTTTGACAACCGTAATGAAGCATGCGCTTGTAATTGGCATCCGTCATTTCCTTGCTTTCATAAGGAGCTTGCGGCCATCCGTGGATGGAGGCTTCGGCTTGTTCCATGGCAAGATTGGCTCCCTTGACGATGCGGATCTTGATGCGGGCTCCTCCTGCCTGAACGCGTTCTTTGGTCCAGTCGCAGAGTTTTTTCTGTTCTTCCCACGAGTCGGGGAGATAGGCTTGAAGGACGATACCGGCCTCCAGATTCATGAACTCTTCTTCCATGAGGGTACGCTTGAAAGCTTCACACGTAAGGTGAAGATCGCGGTATTCCTCCATGTCCAGGTTGACGAACTTGGGCTTTTTATGTCCGTCGGATCCCGGGATTCCGTGTTCGATGGCAGTCCTGAACAGAACCCTCAGACGGTCTTGGAGCTGTTTGATTGTTTCTTCCCGGTTGAGCAGGCTGATCTGGCTATATACGGAAGAGAGCTTGACAGAAATGTAGTTGCAAAGCGGATTGCAGAGCAACTCCACGATTTGCTGGAGGCGGTGATGGGCTTCCGTTTCACCGAGGACGGCTTCGCCTAGCTGGTTGATATTGAGCCGAATGCCATCTTTTTTGCGGCGTTTGATATGAGCATTGAGTTTACCGTCTTCGGATGGCAGAATGACGGTGCGACTCTGATTGCGGATTTCTCCTTTGACGGATGGAATGACGAGCCCTGGAAAGAATTCCGAAGCTTTCTTGGCAATGCTCATGGCAAGCTGCTCCGGCTTGCTGAGGTAGTGCGGTACGCCGTAACCGTCCAGAAGATAGCGGAATTCTTCGGCTGCTTTCTCAGGAGCTGACGGGCGGAAGATGCGGTCAGCCATAGTGATGGTGAAGGCCTTGCCTGCCGGATCGTTCATCATACGGGCCATTTGTCTGGCCTGTTTTTTCTCGCTCCAGCGCATACCCTGGTTTGACAACCTGAGTATGTGTTCTGCCAATTCGACGGCTTTGTTGGCAAGCGTTGTATCATCCCATGTGCCGTTTTGGGCTTGAGTTGTCAAATCCGTGAGAGAGGTATCGTTCATTTCCAGTATAAGATACAGGATTGATGGACAGATGATCAAGAGGATTTTCTTTCGCGCAGAATCTTCCTGAATGATTGAGAACTCAATACCTTGCGATCAGGAGATGCCAGAGGGAGGTCTTCGATGGCGTCCAGACTGACAAATGATTCCCCTTTTTCAGGACGGATTCCGGCAGGAGGGACCAAGTGCAGGAAACGGGTGATTTTATACCGGGTAACACTATAGTTCTGCTTCATGACGATGGGGAAGGAGGAGGTTTCCTGTTCCGTACGCTGGGGGAATCGGTACATGCCCTCATGGCGTTTGCCGTCTTCCTGTTTTTCCATGAGGATGGTTTCTCCATTTATGCAGATGATGTCGTGGTGGACGAGGCGGGTTGTCTCCGGGCGTGGCGTTTTGACGGGGAGTGCGTCGGGATTCTCGGCAGAGCAGAAGGGGCGAACCGGGCACAAAAGGCAGTCCGGCCCTTGTGGTTTGCAATAGGTTTGTCCCAGTTCCATGATGGCAGAGTTGAATCTTCGGGGGTCGTCCCGGTCAACGAGTTCCTCCGCGCGCTTCCACATGTATTTTTTGCCGGGGGTGGAATCGACGCTTTCCCGGTAGTTGTCCAGCCGGGCGATGACGCGCGAAACATTGGCATCCACGATGGGAGCGGGGATGTTGAACGCGAAGGAAAGGACGGCCCCAGCGGTGTATTCACCGATACCCGGCAGTTGCATCAGGAGGTTTTTATCCCGGGGGAAGATACCGTCGTATTGTTCGACGACTGCCCGGGCGGTGGCCTGGAGGGATCGGACGCGGCGGTAGTAACCGAGTCCTTCCCATGAGCGGAGGGCTTGTTCTTCCGTAGCTTGTGCGAGCTCCAGAGGGGAGGGAAAACGATGCATCCATTCGGAATACCTGGCCAGTACGGTCGGTATCGTTGTTTGCTGGAGCATGATCTCAGAAACGAGGATGTGCCAGGGATCTTCCGTTTCCCTCCACGGATAGGTTTTCCCGTCCCGGCGGAACCAAGTGAGCAGGGTTTTTCGAAAGTCTTGAATAGAGAATGCGGGCATGGGATGTGGCATCAGATGTGGAGCGCCTTTCTCATAGCCTGCATGTCCGGGGAATAGCCGAACCAGCGTTCGAAGGACAAGGCTCCCTGGTGCAGGAGCATGGAAAGGCCGTCTGCGGTGCGGGCTCCCTGTTCCCGGGCTTCCTGCTGCAGGACATCGGAATGGGTGATGAGGTCGTAAACCAGGTGATGGGGTTGAATGTAGGACGAGGGTATGGGGGATGCGTCCGTCTGTTTTAGCCCAAGAGTGGTTGCGTTGACGATCAGGTCGGCATCGCTGATGGCTTCTTCCAGATAGGGAGAATTCATGGCGATGGTGCGCAGACGGTCGGCTGCTCCTTCTAGACGATGTTCGTCGGTGAAGAAAGGAGAGAGGTCTTTCTGCAACGGAGTTATTTTTTCCAAGGATCTGGCGACGAGCGTCAAGCGTTCGCAACGGTTCATGGCGCATGTGTGTGCCAGTGCCGTACCGGCTCCTCCGTTGGCCCCCAGAAGAACGATTTTAAGATCCCGGATATCGACGGAAAAACATTCGCGGATGGCCCGGACGAATCCCGGACCATCTGTATTAAAGGCTGCCATCGGATTACCGTCCCTCGGGAAGACGAGGGTGTTGGCGGCTTCGGTGGCGATAACCAGTCGGTCGCAGTCCTCCGCCAGGGCTGCTGCTGCCGATTTGTAGGGAACCGTGACATTGACTCCGATAAAGTCCAGGGATTTCAGAAGTTCGATGACTTGCGTGAATTCCTCCGGTTGTACTTCAATCTTAATGTATTTGCAGCGGATGCCCGCAGAGTCAAGGGCTGCCTGATGCATTTGGGGGGATTTGGAATGCATGATCGGGTGGCCGATTACGGCAAGACGGGGAGAGATTCCGTCTTCCGTGGGGAGTCCGTCTTGTTCCAGATCATCGAGGGTATAGTAGATTTTCATGAGAAAATGTCGGAAAACTGAAGGGGGGATTCCGACAATCAATATAGCTTGCTTTTCCATTCTGTCGAGCCAGAGCATGACGGATGCCGGATTATTGACGTTGTTTCCGGATGACTTTGTTTTGTCTTCGTAGCTTATTGCTGGCTCTGCAATTGAATCGCATTGACAAGCCTGGTGTGTTTTGACGTATTACCAGTCTATGTATTCTTGCTTGAAACGATGGGGAATTATGGCCTCTATGGTCTGGTGTTGCGTGGCGTATGCGGATGAGCAATGGGATGCTGAACGTAATTCCGTTACTGTGTGCGACGACGGCAGTATTCTTGCGATGAAGGACAAGACGGATGGTTCGGATATTGTTTTCCGCCGTGATTGTTGGAAGGGCCCGGCTTTTGAAGGAGTGTCTCTGGAAAAGACTGCTCCGGGCAGGTATGAGGGAGTCAAGGATGGGATCAAATACTCGTTGCAATATCAATCCACCGGGGAAGCTGTAGAAGTTGTCGCCGGTCTGGAGAATATGTCCGGTAAAATGTGGATGCCGGAACGTGCCAGGCTTCTGTTGGGCATCAATACTTGCATGGTTCGATTTCCGGATTGGGACACCGTTTATTTCCCTACGTTGCAGCGGTCGGAACGAACCCACTTCTGGAGTTATTATATGACGCCGTGTGGAAAAATTGTCGCATGCGTATCTCCGGATCCTGTTGCCTCATGGGCGAATATTTACCAGCAAAGTCCTGGAAAATTTGGCTCGGAAATGGGCTACTGGGGACAACACAGGATCTTTACGACAGCGGCGGATCTTCTTCATCGTCTTCCTCTGCCGGCTCGCCATCCCCAGCATTTGGACAAGCTTATGCCGGGGCAGAAGCTGGAAACCCGTTTTCGGTTTGTTTCTGTCTCCGGGTTGGAAAAAGTGAAAAGTACGGCTGCCCGGTATACGGGTGCCTCCATGATTGACGCTGAATTCTATACCGTGGGCGAAGGTGTACCGTTTTTCGGTACTTTATGTGCCCTTGAGGAACCCCGTGTGGAGGTTCGTACTCCCAGGAATGAGATAATCCGAGTATCGCTTTCCCCGATGAGTTCCGAGGATGGGGTTCATCGGTTTTCCTGGATATGGTTTCCCGGATCCGGTTCTGGATTATACACCATGATGGCGTATGGAGCCGGTGGCAAGGTGTCCGAAGCGATGTTCTATGTCCGTCCCGGTTGGGACTTTTATCTTCAAGGCGCCCGCAAGGAAGCGTTGAGAAGCCTTCCTACGGCCACACACCATGCTGAGTGTTTCTATCCGTTCTATACCTATTTTCTGGCGAAACGCTACATCCCCGATCAAGAGCTTGATGACCGGACGGAAACCGTTTTTCAAGAAATCTTCCCCAAATTATACAATGCTGATAAAGGGACGATGAGAAACGGGATTTACAGGATTCAGGATTCGGCCACCATGGTCGGGATTCTGGCGGATCGTTACCATGTCAGTCGGGATATGCGGGATATGGAGCGGGCATTGAAGTTGGCTGATTTCCTGATTTCCTGCCAGCGTGAGGATGGCGCTTATTACAATCCGGAACATAATGTTCATTATACGTCGGTTATTTATATTGCAAAATCCCTGATGGAACTCATGGATGAAATAGCTCCTCTTGCCGCCGGGGATCAACACTGGAAGCATGCTTATGCACGACTGCTCCAATCCGTTCGCCGGGCTGTGGACAATCTTGCCCTGAAGGAAGACGATATCCAGACTGAAGGACAAATGACTTTCGAAGACGGCATGATCTCTTGCTCGGTCAATCAATTGGCTCTTGCCGCCCTTAAGGAAAGAGAACCGGAACGCCGTGCCTATCTGACGGAAAAAGCAGTCAAATTGGCGGCAAAACACCGTTGCCTCACTCAGTCACTCATCCCGGATTGTCGAATGAATGGCGCTACTCTCCGATTTTGGGAATACCAGTATACGATCAATCTTATGACCAATGGGATGAATTCTCCCTGCGGATGGTCGGCCTGGAAAATTTATGGGGATTGGTATCTTTATCTTCTGACGGGGAAATACGACTACCTGCGCCGGGCATTCAATGCCTTGGGAACTTGTGTCCAGCTTCTGGATCGAGATACGGGAGAACTCCGCTTTGGTTTCGTTTCCGATCCCTATCTTGATGCCTGCCAGTATTTGGAAAGTCCCGTCGGAAGTGGAAAACCGATGCCGAAAAGGGTTGTCGTAGGAGAACAATATTTGTCCCAGACGAGTAGCTGGCTCAAAGCACCTCATGTTGCCTGGCGCAAGAAATGGGGTATCGATAACTTCGTCCATGAAGTTTTCAAATGCATGAGCGAAATTGCCCTGACCAGTGCCTACATTGTCGAACATGAAAACGGTTTGTTGTCATCGTTGAATTGCTCGATCGATAAATCCGGCCATGTGCTGACTGTCACAACTCGGGAAAAACTGGTCAATAAACTGCATATCAATCTGAAGCAACCTGTTACAATCGTAACAGAATTCGGAGGAGTGCGTAAGACCTACGAGAATGTTTCCGGTCTTCAGTGGTTGGGGGAACAGCCGGAAGAAACGCTACCTTTTATTGACGATATCTTGCCAGTCGAGGGAAAATAATTTTTTTTTATATCTGATTGATATCGAGAGTATTTTGCGGTGATTGAAGATTTGGTG